>ENA-OPXQ01000003-OPXQ01000003.1-human-gut-metagenome-genome-assembly--contig:-NODE-3-length-238043-cov-52.386528_pt1 | contig 238043 bp, 172 predicted proteins | sample MGYA00241769_ERZ502042 | MGnify/ENA primary metagenome ERZ502042 (study PRJEB25962, sample SAMEA2041934) | human gut metagenome | biome: human gut; feature: human-associated habitat; material: faeces...
TGCCAACTCATTACCCGAAAACGAGGTAATTCTTCTAACTCTCTTGATTTCAAAGAGGTATATTCCTTATACAGATTTACATAAAATCTCTAGAATACCCCAGCAAAACAAAGAATGGCTCAATAACAACCCTATAGAAAAACATTCGCACATAGTGCCATACACGCCAGCTACCAGTAACCTGACAGCACCCATCATTTTCCCTTCAGTATCTTCATAGCTATATCCATATACCGTGTGATGTCGGTCGTAATCTCACGATTATATACATCGCAACGCTTACGGCCCAGCCGCACGACAATGGCATCCCAATCAGGAATAGCAATAATGTATTGACCCAGCATACCGCGCATATAAGGGCAACGCATACCGTGATAATCCATCACCCACGTCTGGAAACCATAATAGCTGAGTGAGTCCTTTCCCCACTGATCTTTCAGGTACGAAGCGGGACGCATCAGTTCGTCCATATAGGCTTCGGATACCAGCTGGCGGCCGTGCCAATTGCCACGATGTAACAAGAGACTTCCGAAACGAGCTACATCGCGGGCCGTGGTATGGAAGCAACAAAAGGCTTTTTCATCACCGTCTTTTTTGTCCAGCAACCAATAGGCATCCCGTTCGGCCTGCATCGGACGCCAGAGTTTCTCTTCGGCATAGTCGCTTAACGTTTGCCCTGTGGCTGCCTCAATGACGAAAGCTAACAATTGCGTCTCACCACTACGGTAGGAATATTGCACGCCGGGACGGTCAACTACCTCCAGGCTCGTCACCAGGTTATAAAGATCGTTACCATAATAACCGTGCGTTGTGACAGAAAAGAGTGAAGCATACGCCTCATTCCACGCCATGCCGCCACTCATAGTCAGCAAATGGCGCAGGGTGACGTCAGCCTGCATTCCTTTTGTATAGGCAGGTATGTAGCGCGATACGGGGTCGTCCAGACTATGAATCTTTCCTTCGTCAAGGGCAACTCCCGCCAACAGTCCCACGATGGTCTTTGTAGCAGAATAGATATTTGAGGTCAGTGCATCGTTCCACCCGTCACGGTAATTTTCGAAGACGATGCTGTCACGACGGATGACGAGGAAAGACACGGTGCGCAAACTGTCCAGATAGTGCGCATCTCTTTCTGCCAGTTGGTAGCGGTTATAATCAGCTGAAAGGGGCCAGTGCCACACGTCATCGGGATTGTGGTGTACCGTGTGCCGGTGAAAAGTTTCCAGGTCATCGATGACGGGCATCCAGTGAATGAGTGCCTGACGGGCGTAGTAGGGCAACGAAGCATACACCACGCCTATTACCACTACCAGAGCGATGAGCAGGCGAAGAATGGTTTTCTTTTTTGTTTTCATAGGATTTTAATTCATTTCATCACAGGAAATATGAAAATTGTGACTCAGATTAATAACTCTGTGAAAGTTCATGTACACTACAGCATTTACAAAAATACATTTTTCTTCTATCCATTGTACAAAAACAGTCATAAGATACATCATATAGGATATATATACCTTCATTTCTATAGAAGCCATTTTATTCGTACCTTTGCCCCCACAATAAAAATGAACTCAATATTTCACCATGATACATTCCTTCCATACCCCAATCGAAGGCATCGCCTTACCGAAAGCTTTCACCTTTCCTTTCCACTACACCCCTCACCCGCTCACCCGACTGGCGGCCGACGAGGTACGTCAGTACCTGCTCACACGGAACGACTGGCAGGAGGAACTTCGTCAGGGAAAAATGTTCGGGGTACTGGTGATAAAGGATACCGAAGGAAAGCTGGGCTACCTGGCCGCTTTTTCGGGCAACCTGGCTGGAAGCAACCACCATGCGTTTTTCGTTCCGCCAGTGTACGACCTCCTGCAACCCGACGGCTTTTTCCGCATTGAGGAAGCGGAGATTTCCGGCATCAACCACCGGATTGCCGCCATGGAAGCCAGCGAAGCATACTGCTCGGCACGGGAGGAATGGAAGAAGGCGGAAGAAGAGGCACAAGCCACACTGGCTTCTGAAAAACAGAAGCTGAAAGAAGCGAAAACCCTCCGTGAGCAACGTCGGAAGGAAGGCGTTTCACCCGAAGAAGCGGAAGCAATGTCACGCGAAAGCCAGTTTCAGAAAGCGGAGTTCAAACGGTTGGAACGGAGATTGAAAGAGAAGATACAAGCGGCCGGAGAGGCTTTTCAGGCATTCGAGCAAGAGATTCAGGCCTTGCGCCACGAACGGAAAACCCGTTCGGCGGCTCTCCAGATGCGTCTGTTCGCCCAGTTCCGCATGCTCAATGCTCGAGGGGAAGTGAAAGATTTATGCGAGATTTTCCGCTCCACTCCGCAAAAGACACCGCCGGCCGGTGCAGGAGAATGTGCGCTTCCTAAGCTGCTTCAATATGCTTACCTGCATCAGCTCCAGCCATTGGCCATGGGCGAATTCTGGTGGGGCATGTCGCCCAAGGACGAGATTCGCCGCGAAGGACATTTCTATCCGTCGTGCAAAGGGAAATGTGAACCGATTCTGAAACACATGCTCATGGGACTGGACGTGGAACCGAACCCGCTGGAAGAGGATGTGCACCGCCAGACAGCACTGGAGATTCTCTACGAGGACGAATGGCTGGTGGTAGTACACAAACCGGCAGGCATACTCTCCGTACCGGGCAAGAACGACCTTGATTCCATTCTCCAGCGCTTGCACAACCTTTACCCCAAGGCCACCGGTCCGCTTATCGTACACCGGCTGGACATGGCTACCTCCGGCCTGCTGCTCGCGGCCAAAACGAAGGAAGTGCACAAGGAGCTTCAGGCACTCTTCGAAACGCGTCTTATCCAAAAGCGTTACACAGCCCTGTTGGAAGGAGAACTGGAAACTGACGAGGGTATCATCGACCTGCCCATCTGTCCGAACCCGATGGATCGTCCGCGCCAGATGGTAAGCCGGGAATATGGTAAACGGGCCGTCACTTCCTACCGGGTACTGGAACGCAAGGGCGGAAGCACACGGGTTACATTCTATCCACATACGGGACGTACCCATCAGCTCCGTGTACATGCCGCCCATCCGGAGGGATTGAACCATCCGATTGTAGGCGACGACCTCTACGGCCAACCGTCCGACCGTCTGTATCTGCATGCCGCCTCACTGGAATTCGTACATCCGGTAACTGGAGAAAAATTGCACATCGTAAAAGAAGCTGACTTTTAGCAGTCTGGTAGAAAACGTCGTTTGCTAAGTTCTATTTTACTAAGTAAATTCACACTTTCTCTAAATTTACACCCTAAAATTTTACATTTCGGAGGTTTATACCGCAAAAATGTTAAAAAAGTATTTTCTCAATAAACCACGAGAAGGATTCATTGTCTTAAAGCACGTAAGTGCACTGAAAATGATTATTCACTTTTAAATTTTGACCACAATGAAAACAACTCGTTTATTATCTACATTGATTCTTACCGTATGTTTAGGTTTTGGAAACGTAATGGCACAAAACACGACACCTCAGGTTTGTCCTGAAAAAGCCGAAAAGCCCTGCAAGGTGAAACTCACTCCGGAACAACGCATGGACGCACAGGCTCAGCGCATGGGAAAACAACTGATGCTGGACGATAGCAAGCTGGCTCAGTTTACTTCTCTCTACAAGGAATACCTGACTGCCTTGAAAGAATGCCGTCCGGCTCCAGAAGAAAACCAGAAGGTAAAGCCATCTGAACGTACCGATGCGCAGATCCAGCAGGACATTGAAAAGCGTTTTGAAACTCAGCAGAAGATACTCGATACCCAGAAGAAGTACTATGCTTCATTCAAGAAGATTCTGAATGCCCGCCAGCTGGAAAAAGTGTTCAGCATGCCTCGCCCGGGCAAAATGCACAAAGGTAACTTCCCTATGAAGCAGGGTAAAATGGGTAAACCGGGAAAGATGCCCGCTCCGGGATGTCCGAACGTATGCCCGGCATGTCCACAGGCTCCTCAAAACAAATAACTTACTATAAGTATCATTAATCGCAGAAGCGCGGAACTCTCAAGGTGTCGGGAGACACTGAAGAGTTTCGCGCTTCTTTTATGTATGCTTTCCGTAAAGGAAAGTGATATTAGTTTTTCTGCTGCATCATGTGGCGGGCATAGAACCACACCACTACGTAGCCGACGAAAGGCACAACGAACGCCCAGTGCATATCGGCGTAGTCTCCTACCAGTCCCATAAGTACCGGACCTACGGCACCGCCCACCGGCGACATCATCAGGAAGGAAGAGGCACGTTTCGTATGGCTGCCCAGTCCTTTCAGGGAGAGAGCAAAAATGGTGGGGAACATAATGGCTTCGAAGGCATAACCGCAAAGCAGGGCTACAAATGATACGGAACCTAAATCCAAAATCACCAGCAACGTAGTGATGACCGTTCCCGTGGCACACCAGAAGAGCATCTTCTCGGCACGGACGCGGCGCATAATCCAGCTTCCCACGAAACGTCCTACCATGAACAGTCCCAGTCCGCCGAATGAAAGTACCAGTGAGGCATCGCGGGCATTCATCCAGCCGACCTCTGTCACGTAGTTGATAAAGAAACTGTTGATGGAAATCTCGGATACCTCGTAGGCAAACAGTGCAACCAGTCCGAACACAAAAAGCTTATGCGACCACAAACCTACGCGATGGCCTTCGCTATCCACCTCCTCTTCATGAGGAATTTCCGGCAGACGTACGCGCATAAAGGCCAGTGCAGCCAGCAGGACAATCACTCCCATTACGGCATACGGAAGAGCCACATTGCCGCTTGCCCCCTTGTCATCGTCCGAGAAAAGCAAGAGACCGGTCAGAATCGGTGCAAAGATACATCCCAGCCCGTTGAATGACTGGGCGAAATTCAGTCGGCTGGCAGCCGTTTCCCGTGCTCCCAACTCCGTCACATACGGATTGGCGGCTGTTTCCAGGAAGGTTAGTCCGCACCCGATGACGAATAACGAGAACAGGAACATGTTGAACGAAGCTATATATTGTCCGGGAATGAACAACAACGAGCCTATTCCGTAGAGCAACAAACCAAGCACCACACCCTTACGGTATCCGTGACGGTTGATAAACAATCCGGCCGGAATGGCCATGATGAAATATCCCATGTACATCGTAGCCTGAATCATGGCTGAATGGGTACGGGTAATGGTAAGCAACTCCTGGAAATGCTTGTTCAGCACGTCCAGAATGGCATGAGCAAATCCCCACAGAAAAAAGAGGGACGTAATCAGTACAAAGGGGAACAGGTATTGGCGTTCCACCAGGGCAATTCCTTTTTTCTTCATCCGTGCCCCTCCTTTATACATACGACAAGAGTTCCGGCAAATCGGTGATGATTACATCCGGAAGTGTTTCATCTATTTCTTCGTTGCCCCAGCCTTCACCTTTCAACCAGGCCACCTTGCAACCCACGGTTTTTGCGGGTACCACGTCCTTGGAGAAGGAATCTCCTACTACCAGCACATTCTCGGCTGGCAGCCCCATGGCTTCCACGCCAAGGCGATAGATGGCAGGGTCGGGCTTGCGCACTCCCACTACCGACGATTCGATGATGTCGGCAAAGAAGTCAAACAAACCGAAGTCTTTCAGAATGGTCTGGATGTTCCCATAAAAATTGGATACCAGCACCAGCTTGTAGCGTTCAGAAAGTGCCTTCACCACGGGACGGGTACGTTCCAGCACGTCCAGCACATAACGGTAGCAGCTGTCGGCCACTTTTTCCGCATAGTTTTCCCGGCAGGCTTCTTCTCCGTCCAGCTTGCCTTGTTCCACCAGGAACTTCACCTGAATGTCGGTCTTGGTGCGCAACACATCGTGGAAGTTATACTCCGGCTTGACCAATGGCACACGGGCCAGCGTACGTTCTCCATGCACGTATGCCTCGCGGAAACTTGCCTTGTCCACCGGCACCTGAAACTCTTCATACTTGCTCCACAATACTTCCGCCCAATGACGGCTGTTTGTATCGATTGTTCCTCCGTAATCAAAGATTACGCCTTTTACATCTGTCAGTTTACTCATCTTTAGTCTTATTTGGGGTGCCGTTGCCGACCTTCATCAGCAACACGCCAATTACAATCCATATCAATTCACGCACACGGGTAATCAGTCCCGTATAGATGCCAAACGCACTCGGAATAGCCAGTCCGCCTACCGCCAGCGCAAATCCTCCCTCGCGTGCTCCAAGCTGCATGGGCGAGAAGAAGAACAGGTTGGCAAACAAGGAAGTGAAGGCCATAATCAGGATACAGGACAGGAAGCTCACATGGTCGGTCAGAATGTTCAGGATAAAGAACACTTCGGCACAACCTACGATACGTGCCATGAACTCCAGTCCCAGCGCCACATAAAACGTACTTTTCCGTTGCTTGTGCAGTTCGGCAATCTGTGCGTCTACCCGCTCCAGTGATTCTTTTTTCTCTGTCAGGAAACGACTGGCCCAGCGCTTCACATAAGGCACATGACACAACAGCTTGAACGTGCGCACCGCCATCCCGTTACGGTATCCTTTCATAAAGAAATAAATGGCCAGCAGGCAGACAAACGCCACTACCGCCAGCATGATGCCCAGTCCCCAGTTCATCGGCTCAAAAATCACGAAGAGCACCGCCGATACCAGCCAGAACCAGAAATGGGAAAAGATATGCATCATCACATAGAGAATAACCGATGAGGTGGCCTTGCTGGCACCTACGTAAGGAGTAAGCTCCATGATGCGGTACGGCTCACCGCCCATCAGTCCCACCGGAGTGGCATAGTTCAGGGCAAAACCGGATACGGTCAACTTATAGACTTTCCAGAAGGGCACCTTGGCATGTTTCCCGTCGCGGATAATGACATACCATGACCAGGCATTCAGGTAATAGATGAACACCCACAAAAGAATCACGGCCGGAAACCACACCCCTGCCTTGCGCAAGTTCTGCCACAACTCCTGATAGTCCATATCGAACGTGCAGAGCATGACCACAATGGCAAAGATACCGAAAAACCAGAATATATTCCGAAACTTTTCCTTCATCACTTGGCGTATTTATGGTAAAGGTATGCGCACAGGGCTTCATGACGACGACGCATGTACACAAACAGGCTGGTCATCACCACCATCTCGAAAATGAAATACAACCACGGTTCTCCTATCAGCAGGCTGATGTAAAGGGCTATCGCGCGGGTATTGAATGTCAGGATGTTGGTGTACTTCATCAACGGCAAGCTCAGGGCACGGAACTCATCGCGCAACTCCTGAGGAATGTTGTCACCATAACGTTCCTGCACAAAGGCATAGAAACGCTGGAAGTTAGGAGTCATCTGTTCCTGCTTGCGAGTATAGTTGCCATAGAAATACAGGAAGGCCTTCCACCAGAAGTTGCCTTTCCACGGCAGACTATGGAAAATCTCACGTTGCTGCTTGAAATTATCCAACTCACTACCCGCCTTTCCCTTCAGGAAGAACAAGTGGATGTTGCGGTAATAATCGGCCAGCGTACATTGCTTGCTATGGCACACCGTACCAGAGAACCAGGCTATCAGCCAGATATAAATGCTCCAGGTCTGTCCGGAAGCCTCCCCCAGATGGAAAGGAAGTGGCTGGTTCATCAGGCGCAGACAGATAGCGGCATAGATGGTGATAAACCAAAGATCGCCGGCAAATCCGTCGAGCATACGTCCCCAGCGGGTTTTCTTGCCGGTCATACGTGCCAGCTGTCCGTCGCAACTATCATAATGGTTGGCCCACATCAAGAGGAAAATACCAATCAGTGTGTGCGTCATGTCGGGGTAGTAAAACATCACTCCTGCCGCTACGCCTAAAATAATGGACAAGATAGTCACTACATTGGGATGTACCCCGAAACGCTGGAAAAACAACGCCCACACATAACCTATCGGGCGATTAAAATGGATATCCAGAAACTCTTCTGTATCCATGGACTTGAAAGAAGCCTCTACTCCTTTTTTTTCCGTACTCATTATTTTTCTAATTTGTGGATAATACGATTATAGATACACTTGGCTATTTCCGGTCCGGCTTCTTCACGGCAACGGGCAAAGCTGGGCCAGTCGTTGAAGTCGATGATGCGGATTTCACCTGTAGCCGATACTACACAGTCACCTCCGTATACAGGTACATTCAGTACCTCGGCCGCCTTGTTGGCGTATGCCTGAAGCTGCTTGACATCGAACGGGAAACCTCTCGTGGCTCCGTTGATGGCTTCCAGTCCGAACTTGCTGTGTGACTGTTCCGTTGGATAGAAGGTATAAAAGAAATCAGTTCCCTGCACCCCGTAGAACTTCACCAAATCTCCCACCAAGTGCTCGTTGACAACTGCCACCGGAATGTTCCGTTTCCGGAAATCGGCCATCACCACTTCTGCTTCTTCCCGGCATTCCACGTACACCACGTCTTCTTTCACCATGGCATGTGAATTACCTCGCTTAATCCAGCAAGGGAACACAGAAGGAGTAAACTTTTCATCAGTAGAAATAATAAAGCTCCGGGGATGTGGCACTTCATTTTCCACCAGCAGCTCCGTCATCTGCTGACGGACACAGTTGTCAATGCCATACGCAGAGTTCACCACCAGGGCACCCCCGTCTTCCAGTTTTTTCAACCGCTCAATGGTGGCGCGGTCGCGAGCCATGTCGAAAATAAACTCACCCTCTATGTTCTGAGCAACAAATTCCTTTTCCGGATAAATTGTCACCTCACACCCCATTCTCTCCAATGCTTCTGCCGCAAGCCGAAGGATTGCCGCATCATTGTCTACGTGATTCGGGGAATATTCATTACCACGGCTCACACCAACCACCCGAATCTTCTCTCCTCTTTTACACATTCTATCTTGTTATTCTTATTTTCTAGATTTTACGCAAAAAATCAATGTTGCTTATTCTGTTTTAATCTTGTCCGTTCAAAAAAGCCTCTGCTTTTACAATGTCCCCCGCATGGTCCACATCCAAAATTTTTGAGAAAGGATAAGCCTTGAGCTGAAGGCCGTCGGCTACCAGCTGACGCTGAAAATTACGCATGCGCGACATGCCCTGCGCCATACATTTCTCCAATGTCACGATTGAGTTGGACGACAGGCAATAGATTCCCCCTGAAATGTAACGCGTATCAGGCTGCAAAGTATCATAGAAACCGGTAATATTGCGGTCCTCGTCCGTACCGATGTACAACGGTTTTTCGTCGTCGATGTAATCTGTGACGGCCATCATGCCATCCCCCTCAAAAGCCTTGAAAGCGTCAATAAAACGTGAAAACTCCTCTTCCCGGAAAATCGTGTCGACCGTAGTCAGACAGAAACGGTCGTCCTTCAGGTAACGGCTCAGTTCGTAAAAACTGTGCATGGAGCTGGGTGTTGTCTTGACAATAACCCGCAAAGGCACTTCCGATGTTTTTTCCAGCTTGCTCAGGTGTTCCTTTGTCAAAGTCACCTCATTGTTGATAATGACCACCACTTCTTCTGCTCCGTTCTTCGCAAAGATGTGAATCAGACGGTCAATCATAGCCATACCGTTCAGTTGCACCAATGGTTTGGGCAACTGAACTCCTTCTTGTGCCAGCCGGGAACCTTCCCCGGCTGATATGATTGCAAACTTCATGTTATTCCTCTTCTATACTGTCTAATTTCAGTTTATCACTGTCATCTCGTTTCTCATAATACTGCTTGCGCAACGGGCGGGCACTGATTTCTTTTTCCCAGGCACGGTTGCGGAACACATCCATGGCCACGTACACTGCCTGACGGAAAGAATCTTCCGAAGCAATGCCTTTTCCAGCAATATCGTATGCCGTACCGTGAGCAGGCGAAGTGCGTACGATAGGCAGACCGGCGGTGAAATTCACTCCTTCATCCATGGCCAGTGCCTTGAACGGAGCCAGTCCCTGGTCATGATACATGGCCAGAATACCGTCGAAATGCGTATAATTGCCTGAGCCCATGAAACCATCGGCAGGATACGGCCCGAAGCACTGCACACCGCGAGCTATCATCTCTTTCATGGCCGGAATAATCACTTCCTGCTCTTCCGTTCCCAGCAGTCCGTTGTCTCCCGCATGAGGATTCAGTGAGAACACGGCAATACGCGGATTGTCGATGCCGAAATCCTTCTTCAGCGAACGATGGAAAATCTCCATCTTTTCCATAATCAGTTCTTTGGTCAGTTCACCGGCAATATCACGCACGGGTACATGGCCTGTCACCAGTGCCACACGGAAATCACCTTTCAGCAGAATCATCAAGGCCTTCTGTCCTTCACCCACACGTTCTTCAATGTATTCCGTATGTCCCGGGAAATGGAACGCATCCGACTGGATGGTATGCTTGTTGATAGGAGCCGTCACCAGCACATCGAACAGGCCTTCCCGGTAATCGGCCAAAGCTCTTTCCAGTGCAGCCAGTGCCGCTTTACCAGCTTCGGGAGTCGGCTTGGTCAGTTCCACCTTCAACTCCTCTTCTATGCAGTTCACCACGTTCACTCTTCCGTCCTGCACCTCTTCAGCAGAATTTACAATGCTGAAACTGGTCTGTATCTCCATGGCCTTGCGGTGATACGCAGCAACCTTGGGAGAGCCGTACACCACCGGCGTACAAAGTTCCAGCATGGTGGGGTCAGAGAAAGTCTTCAATATCACTTCATAGCCTACCCCGTTTATATCTCCATGGGTGATTCCCACTCTAATTTTACGATTTTCCATATTTATTGCTTATTCTGTTCAGCTTCTTGTTTGATTTGTTCTTCCGAGATGGAATTGTCTACCGGAATTTCCGACACTTCTTTTTCTGAAGGAAGCTTCAGTGTATACAACGCCGCGTTCAGTTTACGAATCTGGTCACGTTTCAGCTTGCCCGGATTATAGACAAAACCTTCCACCACGATAACCCGTGCATTGTCACGGTCTACCCGCACATGCGATACGAACGGGCCTCCCATGGCATCGTTCTTCATTTCCCACAATCCGCGAGCCTCGAATGCATAGTCTCCCTTCACGGCAATGTTACGCGTCTCAACAAACATGGAATCGGCTGTTTCCATGTACATGCCTTCACGCGCACCCGGCAGGTTGACTTTCATCACGGAGTCACGTTTATGAATGAAATACTCTTTGGTAAACGTATCGTGGTCACGGAACGGATAAGCATACATCACGAAGTTCAAGTCATTCAGGTTGCTCGAAGCCCACAGGAAATTCTCACCCTGCTTGTACGATTCCATTTCCACCGGCATCCAGATGTCGCAATCAAACATGCTCTGTACCTTGGTCGAAAGTGTTTCATTGTGTTTTTTCTCCAGCAACTTCACCTGACGGTTCATTTCGGCACGGGTAAAGAAGTCGATAATCACCTGACCGTTTTTCGAAACATAGTCTGCAAACTCCTTCTGGTTAGGTGCCTGAATGGTCATAATCATCTGCGGAGACGAATAGGCATCACGCGTATACTTGAATTTGGGCTGCGTATAGATGTCCTGAATATCTACAATAATGATGTTACGGAACAAACGCACCGAACGGTCAAAAAAGTCAGGCCGCACACGCGAAATACGGAAAGAGCGTTCAGCCTGAGGCAATCCCGGCACATCCGTATCCAGCACATGAAACAGTGCACTGTCCGGACTCATCCAGCATTTGTCATCGGCCACCACCATCACTTCATACGGGCGTCCGCTTGACACCGGAGTAATGATACTCTTCCCTCCGTTGCGGCAGAAAGCAAGCGACAGCACCGCCAGGGCCATTCCAAGATAAAATGTCATTCGTTTCATGATGTTTCTTGTATTAAAAGGTTTCACTTTCTTTCTCTTTTTTCTCTGCCTGCTGCTGGGCGGTAGAAAGCATACCGCAAGCCGCAAAGATATCTTCTCCGCGTGAAGCGCGAATAGTAGCAAACAAGCCGTGCTGTGTCAGGTAATCACGGAAAGCTATCATCGACTCCATATCCGTTCCCTCCAAGTCCACGTTCGGGATGGCATGGAAGCGAATCAGGTTCATACGACAGTCCAGTCCACGGAGCAGTTTCACCAGTTCCTTGGCATAAATCAGGCTGTCGTTCACTCCCTTGAACACAATGTACTCAAAAGACAAGCGGCGCTGCTTGCTGAAATCATACCGGCGGAGTATCTCCACCATCTCGGTAATGGAGAAAGCCTTCTCTGCCGGCATCAGTTCCCTGCGCTGGGAAGGGAAAGGAGAATGCAGACTGATGGCCAGGTGGCAGTCACTTTCTTCCAGGAAACGTTCCAGTCCTTTCCGCAGTCCTACGGTAGAAACCGTGATACGCTTCGGGCTCCATTTGTAGCCATAGTCGGCAGTCAGTATTTCCAAGGCACGCAGCACTTCGTCCAGGTTGTCGAACGGTTCGCCCATGCCCATAAACACCACGTTGGTCAGCGTATCCCGTTCCGGCACCGAATAAATCTGATTCAGAATCTGTGCAGCTGTCAGGCTGGTTGTGTATCCCTGCTTTCCGGTCATACAGAATTTGCAGTTCATCTTGCATCCCACCTGTGAAGACACACACAAGGTTGCCCGGTCGTCATCGGGTATATATACGGATTCTATGTAATCACCTTCGGGCGTACAGAACAAGTATTTCACCGTTCCGTCTACCGAACGCACCTCATGCACCGGCGCACTGGCTCCCACCTCGTAGTTCTCCATCAGCCGCTCACGGTTTTTGAGCGAAAGGTTTGTCATCTCTTCAATGGAGCCTACTTTCTTGTCGTACAGCCACGATGCAATCTGCCCGGCTGTAAATTTAGGCATTCCCAAATCCTGCACAATGGTTTTCAGTTCGTTCAGCGTTTTCCCCAATAAAGGAGTTTTTGTCGTCATAATACTCTTATATTCTACACATTTAGCGTACAAAGTTAGGGAAAAAATAAGATATATTGCCTATCTTTGTACGTATAAATGTATTAAATATGAATAACCAAGTAACTTGCTTCCTTTTATATGGAAGTGATAACCAGCTGAATAAAACCATAAAAGGTCTGACAGAGAGTTCCCGAACAGACCAGATATTCCTACTAACTGACCATCCGGAGGACAAAGACATTCCCACGGAGAAATGCCACCTTCTTCCCTCTTTCTCCTTCCAGCATACCGAAGGCATCCGGCAAATGCTTGCCCTCACCCGCACTCCCTACCTCCTTGTTTATACCAAGCCCTATACATTAGATATGGGCTACATGGCACTGGAACGCATGTGCGACTATTTAGCCGCACCGGAATCGGGCATGGTCTATGCCGACCATTATCAGGTGACAGAGGGAGTACGAAAGCCTCATCCGGTCATCGACTACCAGCCGGGAAGCGTGCGCGATGACTTTGACTTCGGCTCGGTGCTGCTCTTCAAGACGGCGGCCCTGCAGGAAGCGTTCGACACCATCACCCACCAGCCCGAATACCAGTATTCTGCCTTGTATGCCGTGCGACTGGCACTTTCACAGAAATACGAACTGACACACATACGTGAGTTCCTTTATACTGAAATCGAAGAAGACACCCGCCTGTCGGGCGAAAAACAGTTTGACTACGTAGACCCGCGCAACCGGAGCGTACAACTGGAACGGGAAACGGCATTTACTTATTACCTGAAGAACATTCATGCCTTCCTGCCTCCGGTGGAGCGCGAAATCGATTTGTCGGAAGGCGAGTTTGCATACGAGGCTTCGGTCATCATCCCCGTGCGCAACCGTATCCGCACCATTGCCGACGCCATTGAATCGGTACTGAAACAGGAAACAGACTTCCCGTTCAACCTGATTGTCATCGACAACCATTCTACCGACGGCACCACGGAGTGCATTGACCAATACGCCGGAAACGAAAAAGTGATTCATCTCATTCCCGAACGTGACGATTTGGGCATCGGCGGATGCTGGAACCTGGGTGTGCATCACCCTCTTTGCGGACGATTTGCCGTGCAGCTCGACAGCGACGACCTATACAGCAGTCCGTCTACCCTCCAGACCATTGTCGACAAGTTCCGCCGGGAACGCTGCGCCATGGTTATCGGCTCTTACCGCATGACCAACTTCCAACTGGAGACGCTGCCGCCGGGCGTCATCGACCACAAGGAATGGACCGATACTAACGGACACAACAACGCCCTCCGCATCAACGGACTGGGAGCCCCACGTGCTTTCTTCACGCCGCTGCTGCGGAAAGTACGTGTACCGAACACCAGCTACGGCGAAGATTACGCGTTAGGACTGGCTTTCTCCCGGGAATATCGCATCGGACGTATCTACGACGTACTTTATTTATGCCGTCGCTGGGAAGGCAATTCCGACGCGGCCCTGAGTATTGAGAAGCAGAACCAGAACAACAGCTACAAAGACAGCCTGCGTACTTTAGAGATACGGAAACGCCAGGCCCTGCTCCGTCACCCTCTTTCATGGGAAGATGCAGCCCCTGCTTCCTCTGCCGAAACCTTTATCCGTCACCAGCTCGACACGTGGCCACTGGCCCGCAAGAACCACGAAGCACTGGCGCACGTACAGACCCGTACACTTTCACTCGGTGCGAACGACATCACCGTGCAGTTCAATCCGGCACGCGCCGTTTCCACCTGTGCCAAAGTAGACAAGGCTTCCATCGCTGCCCGCCCCTGCTTCCTTTGTCTGAGCCACAAGCCGGAGGAGCAAGAGTCTGTCCGCATCCAGCTGGACGAACCGTTCAGCCTGCGACTGAATCCTTACCCCATTCTGCCGGGACACCTCACCATCTCCACGGAAAGTCACCAGTGGCAGACATTGGCCGACAAGACTTCGCGCCGGTTGCCCGAACGCCTGGTCGGCTGGCTGGAGAAGAACTTCGCCAGCGGCTACACCGTATTCTACAACGGAGCCCAATGCGGTGCTTCTGCCCCCGACCACTTCCATTTCCAGGCCGTACGCCAGGAAGATGTGCCCCTCATCCGCCAATGGGAAAGACTGATGAGCACAGCGGTAGAAAAAGGTTTCGAACCCCTCTCCGACGGCAAGTCCTGCATCGCCTACGACATCGAAGGATACTTCTGTCCGATACGGGCCTTCATTACCCAAGGAGGACTGGCCACAAGTGTACGGCTGATTGACAGCTACCTGCACAGCCTGCCCCTGCACGAAGGAGAAACCGAGCCACGCTACAACCTCTTTGCCTGGAACGACCCGCGCTACGGATTTGTCACCGTCTACATCCCGCGCACAGCCCATCGTCCGCAGTGCTACACTGCCGAAGGCGACGCACAGCTGATTGTCAGTCCCGGTGCCCTCGATATGGCCGGCATCCTTGTGACGGCCCGCAAAGAAGATTTTCAAAAACTGGACGCTGACACGCTCCGCCAAATCTACCACGAAGTAACACATTAAGCATCATGAAAGAACCTGAAATTAACGTGGGCATCGTCAATGCCCTTGAAATAGCCTTTACACTCAATGCCAAGTTTCTGGCCAAAGGAGAAACCGTATCGGGCAAGCAACGCGTATCCTTCGACGAAGGAGGAATTTCCTGGAACGGCAACGTGTACCGGGAACTGACCTTCACCCCGTTGGAGGACGATGCCTCCTTCTCACTCGAAGACGTAACCATCGGTATCAATTTCCACTGGGAACGCCAGGAAACACAAACCTTCCTCGGCACCCTGCGCCTGGTGGTAGACGAAGGAAAGATTACCGCCATCAACCAGGTGCCGGCAGAAGACTACCTGACCAGCGTCATCTCGTCCGAGATGAACGCCACCTCTTCCCTGGAGTTTTTGAAAGCCCATGCCGTCATCTCACGAAGCTGGCTTTTAGCACAGATTGAAAAGCGGAAGGCCCTCAGCAAACAGGGCAGCAACTTCTTCCCCTTCCTCAAGACCGAAACAGAATACATCCGCTGGTACGACCGCGAAGACCATACCATCTTCGACGTATGCGCCGACGACCATTGCCAGCGCTATCAGGGCATTACCCGTGCCTCCAACCAGAGTGTAGTGGAAGCCGTAAAAGAAACACGCGGCCAGGTGCTCATGCACAAGCATGCCATCTGCGACGCCCGTTTCTCGAAGTGCTGCGGCGGAGTGACCGAAGAGTTCAACTACTGCTGGGAAGACAAGCATTATCCTTACCTCAGTGCCGTGCGTGACTTGGACACGGATGCCCCCCTGCCCGACCTCACCCAAGAGGAAGAAGCCGAACGATGGATACGCCAGCGTCCGGAGTCTTTCTGCCACACCACCGATCCGAAAATCCTTTCACAGATACTCAACAACTACGACCAGGAGACACACGATTTCTACCGCTGGAAGGTGAGATACACGCAAGCCGAACTGGCCGAACTGATTGCCACGCATACCAAGAGTGATTACGGGGAGATACTCGACCTTATCCCCATGGAACGAGGAAAATCGGGACGTATCAGCCGGCTGAAGATTGTAGGAACCCTGAAAACAATGACCATCGGAAAGGAACTGGAAATACGACGCACCCTCTCACCTACCCACCTGTTCAGCTCGGCATTCGTAGTCGACAAGGGACCGGAAGTGAACGGAGTACCCGAATGGTTCGAACTGACCGGTGCCGGATGGGGACACGGTGTGGGACTCTGTCAGATCGGTGCTGCCGTGATGGGCGAAAAAGGATATTCCTACGACCAGATTCTGCTGCATTACTACCGGGGAGCTGAAATCCGTAAGTTATACTAAAAACGAACGACTATGCGCACACGCTCTCCCTGGTACTGGGTACCTTCGCTCTACTTTGCCGAAGGACTTCCCTACGTAGCTGTGATGATTTTATCGCTGGTGATGTACAAACGGATGGGCATCTCGAATACGGAGGTGGCCCTCTACACCAGCTGGCTGAACCTGCCTTGGGTCATCAAGCCCCTGTGGAGCCCGTTTGTCGACCTGCTCCGCACCAAGCGGTGGTGGATTGTCACTACCCAGTTGCTGCTGGGTGCCGGACTGGCCGGCATTGCCTTCACCATCCCCACCAGCCATTTCTTTCAGACCACATTGGCGGTGTTCTGGCTCGTGGCCTTCAGTTCCGCCACCCACGATATTGCCGCCGACGGCTTCTACATGTTAGGCCTTACCCCGCATCAGCAAGCCTTCTTCGTGGGCATCCGCAGCACATTCTACCGCTTTGCCACCATCGCCGGACAAGGACTGCTCATTATGCTGGCAGGCTGGCTGGAAGAAATGACCGGACGCACATCGTATGCCTGGAGCATCACCTTCTTCACGTTAGCAGGCTGCCTGCTGGCTCTGTGGCTCTACCATTCCTTCGTACTGCCCCGTCCTGACCAGGACTGTCCGTCGGTTGCCCGGCAAGGAGAAGCCCGGAGCATACTGACCGACTTCCTGCTCACCTTCCGTTCCTTCTTCCAGAAAGAACAGGCACTTACCGCCATTCTGTTCATGCTGCTCTACCGCCTCCCCGAGGCACAGTTAGCCAAGATGGGCATTCCCTTTCTGCTCGACCCGGTGGAACAAGGAGGACTCGGCATGACCACGGCACAGATAGGCTTTGCCCAAGGAACGCTCGGCATTGTCGGTCTCACCTTGGGAGGTATCCTGGGAGGCATTGCCGTAGCACGCCACGGACTGCGCCGCTGGCTCTGGCCGATGGTATGGGCCATCTCCCTGCCCGACATCGTCTACGTGTACCTGAGTTACGCCCAGCCCGACAACTTAATCATCGTGAACAGCTGCATCTTTGTGGAACAGTTCGGCTACGGATTCGGTTTCACGGCCTACATGCTCTACCTTATTTATTTTGCCAACGGCACACACAAGACCTCGCACTATGCCATCTGTACCGCCTTCATGGCCTTGGGCATGATGCTACCGGGCATGATAGCCGGCTGGATGCAAGAAACCCTAGGCTACCAGCTGTTCTTCATCTGGATTATGGTGTGCACACTGGCCACCTTCGGCGTTACCGCCCTGCTGAAAATCGACCCTGAATTCGGGAAGAAATAAAAAGAGACGTTTTGTCCGGCCTTTACTTTCCGGAAAGGAAGTGCCGGACAAAACGCATAAAATTCAATACCGTATCCGACTCCTGTCCCTGAGCCGATACAAAACAGAAATGCCGCTTGAATTGCAGGCCCTCAATGTCAATCACCTGAAAGTCTCCTTCCTTCAGTTCCCTTTCCAGGGCACAGATTGACACAATGCCCATACAGTTGCTGCACCGCAAGAACGACTTGATACCTTCCGTACTGCCTAAGTGCATCCGCACGTTCAGCGAAGAAAGCTTCAGTCCCTGCTCTGCCAATACCATCTCAATGGCATCCAGCGTGCCGGACCCCCGCTCACGAAGCACCAGCGGCACACTGACAAACTCCTCCAGCGTCAGTTCCTCCTTTCCGGCCCAGCGACCGCGCGGACAAACCACCGGCACCAGCTCATCGCACAAGAACGGATCATAGCGCAGGCTGGGCAGACGGAACACTCCCTCCACCATACCCACGTCAATGGTATGCTCCTGCAAAGCCTTCTCCACATTGCGCGAATTGGTGTCCATCAATGACACACTCATCTTGGGATAACGCTCCGTGAAAGCAGCCAGCACAGGCGGAAGCACATACTGTGAGATTGTCGTACTTGCCCCCAAACGTAATTCTCCCGCATACTCATTGTTCAATTGGTGCATGTCGTACTCCAGCTTGCGGTAATCGTCCAAAATCCGTTCGCAGTGCTCCATCAGCAACTTCCCCGCCTCCGTGAGCGAAATGGAATTCCCCTTCCGGTCGAACAGGCGCACCCCGTAGAGACTCTCCAGCTCCCGTACATGCTTGGTCACTGCCGGCTGGCTCACAAACAGCTCCTGCGAAGCCTTGGTAAAGCTAAGGTTTCGTGCCACACTATAGAACGCTTTCAAACGGAAATCAGACATACTCTACAAAGATTAAAGTTCCTCTGCCCGGATGCCCAACGACTGAAGAATGGCAAATCCCAACATTTCAAAAGAATATTCATAATCGTGTGCCGGAGGATTCATGCCAAACACCGTCACACCATCTTTTCCCTTTATCTTTGCCGCCAGCCGCTCCACAGCTTCTCCATATTCCCCTTCATCGGGCACCAGCATGATTCGGCGTGCATCTTTCGATTCGGTCAGCAGTTGCAATGATTCCGTAAACAAGTCCTCCCGGCGAGCCATATCCGAAGGCTGGAAAGCATAAAGCGCAAACTCACCCAGACGGCTCTGGAATGCCATACCGTGAACTTCCTTTTCCAAATCGGAAGGAAGGCAGAAATTCATCCGGCTATGCTCCGCATCATACACAAAAATTACCTGTATCTCATTCTTTCCCGGCTCAATTCCGGCATCCAAAGCCAGACACTCCAGCAACACGGCCAGATCAGCCTTAGGCAGTTCACGCCCCACCAGCGGTGCAAAATGTGCCGCCATATCCTTCCCCACGCGGTCAAGGAAAACTGCATCAATTAAAATTACATCAGAAGCAAAGGGTATTTTCTTTTCCATATTAGTTAATGTGTTTCTATTTATACTTGTTTCTCCAGTTTACCGTCCTCCAGCTAATAGACCTACATTATTTACCCATGAATAGCATGCTAAAAAGCCAGACATATAACTTGCAATGGCATCCCTCAATGAGCCGGGACAGGTATATTCGCCCCCATTGAAATCCATGTGAAATACCGGATACACCTTCCAGTCCTTCTCCAGGCTGTCAATCTTCAGGCCCTTGAACAGCTCCTTACGCCCTAAAAAATAGTTCTTCAGCGTGGAAACCAACAGACTCTTCCCGAAACGTCGAGGACGGCTCAGAAAGTAAATAGAACCTTCCTTGGCAAGAGAATAGACCATATCCGTCTTGTCCACATACACATAACCGTCTTCGATGATGCGATCAAAGCTCTGTATTCCGGTTGGGTATTTCATAAATAAAATAATAAATTGACATTATAGATGATATCTGAAGCAAAGATAGAAAATTTCAACCACAATCCGCTCCCTTTCAGGAGGGCTTTTTTCTCCCCCGGAAAAAACACAAGTACATTCATCCGTAAACGCAAGTGCGTTTCAGGTAAAATGTAAAGGCGTTTGAAGTAAAACGTACTTGCGTTTCAGGAAAAACTCTTTGACGTTTCAAACGCAATGTACTTACGCCAGGACCGACTGACAAAAAGCGAACCATAAATGACAGATTTTCAGTATAAAAACACAATCAAGTGACAAATCGTCAGGTTTTCGTCTCCGGCAGACGCTGGCAAAGAATTTGAATAACACTAAGCGTAAAAAGTGAAAATAATAAGAAACCACAACTAATAACGAGAAAGGAGACCATTTATGAACTTTAACAACTTTACAATCAAATCGCAAGAGGCAGTGCAGGAAGCGGTAAACCTGGTACAGAGCCGCGGACAGCAGGCCATCGAGCCGGAACATTTGATGGCAGGTTTGCTGAAGGTGGGCGAAAATGTAACGAACTTCATTTTCCAGAAACTCGGCATAAACGGCCAGCAGATAGAAACCGTACTCGACCGGCAAATCGCCTCACTGCCGAAAGTTTCAGGTGGGGAAGCTTACTTGAGCCGGAGCGCCAACGAGGTATTGCAGAAAGCCGTGGAAGTATCTAAGGAACTGGGTGATGAATATGTGTCACTGGAAGCCTTGCTGCTGGCACTGCTGAACGTGAAAAGTACGGTGGCCACCATCCTGAAAGATGCGGGCCTTACCGACAAGGAACTGCGGGCTGCCATTCAGGAACTGCGTCAGGGACAGAAAGTCACCTCACAGTCGAGCGAAGATACCTATCAGTCATTAAACAAATATGCCATCAACCTGATTGAAGCTGCACGAAGCGGAAAACTTGACCCGGTTATCGGCCGTGACGAGGAAATCCGACGGGTATTGCAGATTCTGAGCCGACGTACGAAGAACAACCCGATTCTGATTGGTGAACCGGGTACGGGTAAGACGGCCATCGTAGAGGGACTGGCACAGCGAATCCTTCGTGGAGATGTGCCGGAGAACTTGAAGAACAAGCAGTTGTTCTCACTGGATATGGGTGCGCTGGTTGCAGGTGCCAAATACAAAGGTGAATTTGAGGAACGTCTGAAATCGGTTATCAACGAAGTGACGAAGTCCGACGGAAACATCATCCTCTTTATCGATGAAATCCACACGCTGGTGGGTGCCGGAAAAGGGGAAGGTGCCATGGATGCCGCCAACATTCTGAAACCGGCCCTGGCCCGTGGCGAACTGCGGAGCATCGGTGCCACTACCCTCGATGAATACCAGAAGTATTTCGAAAAGGATAAGGCATTGGAACGTCGTTTTCAGACGGTCATGGTAGACGAACCGGATACGGCCAGCTCTATCTCCATCTTGCGTGGACTGAAGGAGCGCTACGAGAACCACCATCAGGTGCGTATCAAAGACGAAGCCATCATCGCGGCAGTGGAACTGAGCAACCGTTACATTTCCGACCGTTTCTTGCCGGATAAGGCCATCGACCTGATGGATGAAGCGGCTGCCAAACTGCGTATGGAGCGTGATTCGCTTCCGGAAGAACTGGATGAGATTGAACGCCGGCTGAAGCAGCTCGAAATTGAACGTGAGGCTATCAAGCGTGAAAAGGACGAGGCTAAACTGGCTCAACTGAACAAGGAGATTGCAGAACTGAAGGAACAGGAGACTTCTTACAAGGCTAAATGGCAGAGTGAGAAAGAACTGGTGAACAAGATTCAGCAGAACAAGAAGGAAATCGAACAACTGAAGTTCGAAGCCGACAAGGCAGAGCGTGAAGGTGATTACGGACGGGTGGCTGAAATCCGCTACGGAAAGCTTCAGGCACTGGAGAATGAAATCAAGTCTATCCAGGAAGACCTGAAGAAGAAGCAGGGTGATAGTGCCTTGATTAAGGAAGAGGTAACGGCTGAAGACATCGCCGATGTAGTTTCCCGCTGGACGGGCATACCGGTAAGCAAGATGCTGCAAAGCGAAAGAGAAAAGCTGCTTCACCTGGAAGATGAGCTGCACAAGCGGGTTATCGGACAAGACGAAGCCATCGAAGCCGTGGCCGATGCCGTACGCCGTAGCCGTGCCGGACTGCAAGACCCGAAACGTCCGATTGGTTCGTTCATCTTCCTGGGTACGACGGGTGTGGGTAAGACCGAGCTGGCCAAGGCACTGGCAGAATACCTGTTCGACGATGAATCGCTGATGACGCGTATCGACATGAGTGAGTATCAGGAGAAGCATACCGTGTCACGTCTGATTGGTGCGCCTCCGGGATACGTAGGCTACGATGAAGGTGGTCAGCTGACCGAAGCCGTGCGCCGGAAACCGTACTCTGTGGTGCTGTTCGATGAAATCGAGAAGGCTCATCCGGATGTGTTCAACATCTTGTTGCAGGTACTGGACGACGGACGTCTGACCGACAACAAGGGACGTACGGTGAACTTCAAGAACACCATCATCATCATGACTTCTAACCTGGGCAGTGCCTACATTCAGAGTCAGTTCGAGAAGATTAACGACCAGAACCACGACCAGATTGTAGAAGAGACCAAGAAAGAGGTGATGAACATGCTGAAGAAGACCATCCGTCCGGAATTCCTGAACCGTATTGACGAGACCATCATGTTCCAGCCGCTGAACAAGCCGCAAATCGAACAGATTGTACGCCTGCAAATCAACGGTATCCGGAAGATGCTGGAAGGCAACGGAGTGACTTTGCAGATGACAGATGCTGCTGTAGACTTCCTGGCCACTGCAGGTTACGATCCTGAATTCGGTGCACGTCCGGTGAAACGTGCCATCCAGCGCTACTTGCTGAACGATTTGTCAAAGAAGCTTCTGTCACAGGAAGTGAACCGCGAAAAACCGATCATCGTAGAACGCGAAGGAGATGCATTGAAGTTCCGCAACTAAGTCAGCGGGGTTTCCCTATCTTCTATATAAAAACAAACCCTCCACAGGGATTTCCTCAAAAGGATACCTGCGGAGGGTTTTTGTTTGTCTGTATGGTAAGAATTTTTTCTGAATCAGGGTATCGTCATACGCTTCAGCTCATCCAGCGTGCCGTTGAACACATTCAGGTCCACATCCTCACGGATGCCCGGCAAACGTCCCACATCGGTATGCTGCCAGAAACGCCACTGCCCTTTGTATTCCACCGAGTCGGCATAATAATGGGCTATCCAGTACGGATAAGAGTTGAAAACGGAATCGTTCAGGTAACGGGTCTTAAATTTGTAAGAGGTATAGAGAATCGGTTTTACGCGATAATAGTTTTCGATTTTATCCAACCAGACCTTCAAGTCGCGGCGAAGCTTTTTCTCATCTTCTCCCCTCACCTCGATGTCGAGCACCGGAGGCAGGTCGCCCGATTCCAGTTTCACGGAGCGGATAAAGAAATCGGCCTGGCGGGAAGCGTCTGTCTTGGGATTGTAAAAATGATAGGCTCCGCGGATAAATCCGTGCTTGCGGGCCTCATCGAAATTATGGATAAAGGCTGTATCGCTGAAATCACCTCCCTCGGAAGCTTTCATAAATACGAAACGTACAGGGAAAGGGGCTGTCTGGGTTTTCTGCAGTTCGTTCCAGTCTATCTGTCCCTGATGGTGGGATACGTCGAAACCGTGCACCTCAAATCCGTATGGCAGACATACCCCGTATGCTTTCATGCCATAGCAGGGTTTCCAGCGGTAGGCGTACGGACGAATAAAGAAATAGTAAAAACAGATGACAAAACAGGCTCCAATGAAACCGAGCAGCAGATAGTAACACCACGAGGGCATCTGCCAGCGACGGATGGTTTTCTTCCCTTTGGAATTCCTGCCCGACGTTTTTCCGGAAGCGGTCTTCTTACTGCCTGTCGCTTTTCGGGGCGCAGGACGCTTGCGGGTTGTTTTTTTCACGGGCTCGTTCACCGCGAGAATGGGTGATTTCTTTGTCATCTCAAATAAGGTTTATAGAAAATTTCAACAGATGTACCGGCAGAACCGGTTGAGCTTGTTTCAACAAATAGCGAAGAATCCGGCCCTCTTTCGGTCGGCCTGATTCTTCGCTAAATTAATTTTCCTATAGAAAGTTCCCTTCCGGGAATTCAGGAATCAAATTATTTTGCCTGTTCGTACTGCAGCGTCTTAGTAGGCTGGTCGCAAACTTCTGTAGGACCGAAGTACTGGATAGGACCCGGATATACGTAAGCTGTTTCCTTAGCCCAAGTGTCGCGTACGGCAGCGAATGCCTTGAACGGAGCACCATCCAGTTTCACCAGTGCTTTCTGGATAACCGGTTTCATTTCACCGTGACGACGTTCCATGTTCATCATCATAGTGATAGGCACACCACCTGCAATCCATTCTGCAGCAGGAGCTGTAGTGTTACGTACAGAAGACATGTAACCAGTCTTACCGTTAGCAATCAGCATAGATGCAGTGTAACCCAATGAGTAGCAGTAGTCAGCATCGAAGTTAGAAGGAGCAGCGCAACGTCCTTCGTAACCGAAGAAGTGGTGCTGAGCAGCAAACTTACCTACGAACTTGCCTTCTTCTTTCCATGCAGCCAGCTTAGTAGCTACCATTTCAGACAACAGCTTTTCAGTTTCAATCAAAGAAACCTGTACGTTTCCGTGCGGGTCACGGTCGAGTGACAACTGACGAGCTACGCCTTCCGGCAGAGAAGCATAGATAGCAGCGTTTTCAGGAGACAGCTTGCTGATGATGTATTCGCGCTGTTTAGAACGCTTGATGCTGTTGAATTCTTCACCGTTAGCAGCCAGGAAGTCGTTCAATTCAGCAATCAGACGCTTCATGGCAGGGATGAATTCAATCAAACCTTCCGGAATCAATACAGTACCGAAATTGTTTCCGGCAGCAGCACGGTCGGCAACTACCTGAGCGATGTAAGTAACGATGTCATCCAAAGACATGTTCTTAGCTTCTACTTCTTCTGAGATGATACAGATGTTCGGCTGAGTCTGCAAAGCACATTCCAGTGCGATGTGAGAAGCTGAACGTCCCATCAACTTGATGAAGTGCCAGTATTTACGAGCTGAGTTACAGTCGCGTTCGATGTTACCGATAACTTCTGAGTAAGTCTTGCAGGCAGTATCGAAACCGAATGAAGTTTCAATCATGTCGTTCTTCAAGTCACCGTCGATAGTCTTCGGACAACCGATTACCTGTACGCCGTAGTTCTTGGCAGCATAGTATTCAGCCAATACACAAGCGTTAGTGTTAGAGTCGTCACCACCGATGATTACCAGTGCCTTGATGCCCAGTTCTTTCAGGATTTCGTATCCTTTTTCGAACTGTTCTTCTTTTTCCAGTTTGGTACGTCCTGAACCGATAATATCGAAACCACCGGTGTTACGGTATTCGTCGATGATATCAGCTGTCAGTTCCATATAGTTGTGGTCAACCAAACCGCCAGGACCCAGGATAAAACCGTACAGTTTGTTAGCCGGGTTCAGCTTCTTGATACCGTCGAACAAACCTGAGATTACGTTGTGGCCACCAGGAGCCTGTCCACCAGACAAGATTACGCCGACGTTCATCGGAGCAAATTCTTTTGCTTCACCTTCCACGAACTGGATCAACGGCATGCCGTATGTGTTCGGGAACAGCTTCTTGATTTCTTCCTGATCGGCTACAGACTGAGTCGGTTCGCCTTCCTTAGCTACTACAGCACCAGTCAACGCTTTCGGCAATTTCGGCTGGTAAGCAGCTCTTGCGATTTGTAATGCACTTTTTGTCATAATTGTTATTTTTATAAAGGTGTATGAATTAATCTTTATTATTGCTGTGCAAATTTCGTATTTTTTTTGCAAATATGAAAGAAAGCCGGCAATTTTAGCCGTATCTAGCTTCTTTTCTCTTCTTCTATCCGTGCCTTGATACGCTCCAGCAAACGAAGACAACCCTGCAAGCGCGGATTCTCATAACATACGTAGGCCTGCATGACTAACCGGCGTACGGTTTCTTTGACATCGGGTATATAGATAGCCTTGTCCAGCTGCATCTCTGCCGGAAACTCGGTCTGCTCTGCCCAGGCTTTCAGCTGGTCTACTTCTTCAATGGTATATACATTCTTGTCCATATAATAATAGATGATATTAAAAGGGATAACCTACTGCAAAATGAAACGCAAAGTCGCGTTTGAAATCAGGAGAAATAATCGGATAACGGTCGCGCCCGGTGTACATCGGATTGATGGCCTTCATACCTCCGTCGAAACGGATAATCAGGAAGTCCAGGTCGAAACGCAATCCTAATCCGTAGGCCACGGCCAGCTGCTTATAGAAACGGTTGAACTTGAAGAGTCCTTCGGGCTGCATTTCCCGGTTACGGATGGTCCACACGTTTCCGGCATCCACAAACGCCGCACCGTTCAGTTTCCAGAACAAATGAGTACGATACTCCAGGTTCAGGTCGAGCTTGATGTCACCGGTATGGTTCACATAATCCAGACTGTTTCCGTCGCCACGGTAACCGCCCGGCCCCAGCGAGCGGACGCTCCATCCACGCACACTGTTGGCACCTCCGGAGAAATAGAGCTTTTCAAACGGAAGACTCTTGGAGTTTCCGTACGGCACGGCCACTCCCACTCCCACATGGAACACCAGGGCATTACGGTCGTCAATCATAAAGTTCTTGGCATAGTCGAAATCTGTCTTTACATACTGTGCAAAGCTGATGTTGGCCATCTGATAGGCTTCTCCGTTTTTCGGACGGCCGTTAATCATCCGCGAAAACAGATACAACAGGTTGCCCGACTCTTCGATATTGAAACGAATGGAGTAAGAATTGCGTTGCGACGTTTTCAGTGTGGTAGCACCCGAGCTGTTGTAAGTATACGTATACCCCAGGCGCACGATGAACAAATCTTCATAGCTATAGCGCAGCAAGGGGTTTCTTTCGTCCATATAGTCCAAGTATTCACGGAAAGTTTCCGAACGATAGGGCATGTAGATGTAGTTCAGGCCGAACACATCGAAACGATGGGTCGCTCCCCGCTTTCCCCAACGGTAACTCCAGGCCGCAGAAGCTACCGTACGCTCAAACTCCGGGCGAATCTGCCAGTTGTATTTCATCGTCACCTCGGAAGTAGCACGGCTCCGACGGCGGAAATCAGACGAAAGGAAGGGAAACATGAATTCCGGAAAGCTCAAACTGGTTTCCACTCCATATTCCAGGTAGTTGCTGTTGGCATATCCTTCCAGCCCCGTAACGGCTTCGTATGCTCCACGCAACTTAAAGGTGAAGGTTTCAGACCCCTTGAACAGGTTCCGGTGAGAATAAGCTACGGAAGCGGCAGCTCCCAAGTCGCCAGCCGAGTTGGTTCCTTCAATTTCAAAAGAAAGCGACTTGTTCTTGTTGCGGGTAAGCATGACATAGGCATCCAGATAAGCCGAATCGGCCTCCAGCTCTTCACGGAAACGGATGTTGGAATATTTCAGGATATTAAGACGTCCCAATGCAGAATAGGTGCTCTGCACATCGCGGGTACGATAAAGATTTCCGGATTTCAGATAATTATAGTCGCTGATGACCTGCGGACGTAAGAACAGCTTATCCTTGTAGAAGAAATTCACCCCGCCCGAACGAAGAGAATCAATTCCTTTCAGTCTGCCGGAAGTCAGTTCTGCAAAGTCTACATCGAACATGAAATCTACATTGCGTACATAATACTGGCGATGCGGTGAAGGGGGATCTTCCTTTTTCCGGCGATAAGGATGCAACTTCATAATCAAGTCGACATTGCGCGAGTTACGCATGGTATCTACCTGATACGTAATGAAGTCTTTGTTGAAACGATAATAGCCCCGGTTCTGAAGATACTGCGTGATGCGGTCGCGCTCCTCATCAAGCTTGTTTACGTCGAGACGGGAACCGGACTTCAGATAAGAACGGGCTGAATCTGCCATCAGGTAATCATGTATCTGGTAGTCGGCAATATCGTATGCCACATGCGAAATCAGGTAAGGCTCACCGGAATGAATCTGATAGCCGACCTTGATTTTTTTCCCCTTCACCTGCGTGTGCATACTCACCTGCCCACTCATATATCCCATGTTGCGCACTGCCTGTTCTATCTGCAAGCGGGTTTCTTCGGCCAGTTTCGGGTCATAAATACGGGGAGCATCTCCCATGCGGTACAGGAAACGGTTGATCCACTTTGTGGAATCCTTGCCGGCTGCTCCGTAAATGTACATAGGAAGCTTCACCAGGCTGAACCACTTGGCATTGGGTGTCTGGCGAAGATACACATTCATCTGGGATGACTTGATTTCCTTGTTGTCTGATTCTACTTTTACATTGTCCAGAAGATAGTGCCCCTCAGGAATGAATTTACTGACCGAACATCCGCTCAGAAAAAGCAACAGGACAAGCAGGCCGATATAGATACGGGGGATTATCTTCATACAAACTGAAACTATATGCAAAATTTTATATGCAAAGATAGGCAATATTAAAAATATCTTCTTAGCTTTGTTCTTAAAATATAATTAAAAATCCCCGTCACACTATGCTGAGCAAAAACAGAATCAAATATATCCGGTCATTGGAGATGAAAAAATACCGGAAAGCAGAAAAAGCTTTCTTAGCCGAAGGTAACAAACTGGTCAACGACCTGCTGGGACACTTTTCATGCAAGCTGTTGATTGCTACGGCACAGTGGCTGGAAGCTCATCCGCTTCTGCTTGCTCAGGAAACCATTGAAGTAAGCGCGGAGGAACTGGCACGTGCCAGCCTGCTGAAAACTCCGCAAGAGGTGCTGGCCGTATTCGACCTGCCTTCTTATACCTACGACGATTCTTTGCCGGGCCATTCGCTCTGCCTGGCACTGGATGACGTGCAAGACCCGGGCAACCTGGGTACCATCATCCGCATTGCCGACTGGTTTGGCATAGAGGATATTTTCTGTTCGCAAGGTACTGCCGACGCCTTTAATCCGAAAACCGTACAGGCCACAATGGGAGCTCTGGCACGTGTCAGGCTGCATTACTGCGATTTGAAAGAGTTCATTCGCGTGCAGACAGAAAGAAACGTGCCGATATTCGGTACTTTCCTGGACGGGAAAAACATCTATTCGCAGAAATTATCGGCACAAGGGGTTATCGTGATGGGTAATGAAGGAAACGGAGTGTGCAAGGAAATTGAAAATCTTGTTTCTCAGAAACTGCTGATTCCCAACTACCCGCAAGGAAAAGAAACCAGCGAATCGCTGAACGTAGCGGTGGCCACTGCCATCGTGTGTGCGGAATTCCGCCGCCGTCTGTCATAAACGTACCAGGCGGCTCCGGTCGGTGAATGCCATCTTCTGCAAGTCAAAAAACGACACATGGAAAGCATAAAGCGGCTGGTCTCCTACCACCGCAGAAGCCGTCCGCGCACGAAATTCCTGAAATGTTTCGTCTTTCCTTAATTCCGGAGCAGAAGCTGCCAGAATAATCAGCCCGCCCAGCCACTGGGTATTCCGGACTTCTTCTTCCAAAGGCTCCATCGAAACCCAGGTATGACCCGATACTTCCAGCCCTATACGCTGCATGCGGAACAGTTTGTCCTGCCCCGCATGCCAGAGATAATGAGATGCATAATACTGCATAAGTATCAACGTTTGGTAATTTCCTGCCGCTTCACCCTACGAAGGGTATCGTTCGGAGCAAGCGTATCGGCCTTCACAGCCACAGAATCGTTCTGCTGCGGCAAGTTCTCTTCACGCATGCGATAACGCATCAGACGTATATCGCTGATCAAAGCTGATGAGTGGTCTTTTCCAGTGTAATACATGAATCCGGTCACGCTCTTGTACTTGAATGCGGAATCCGGACGAAGCATCAGACGCTGTATGCCCGAAGCCTCTACCACCCGACTGATTCCTTGCGTACTGTCGTTATCAAATGTCAGGTTCATGGCCATCACTACCTTACCTTCACGCTTGCCTTTGGGCAGGAAAGAGAAATTAGCTTCCAGCACCATCTTGTCCCTCTCGTGGAACGAAGTGTCGGCCTTCAAATCGAAAGTCACCTTATTGGTAAGTGAAGAAGAAGTCAGCCAATAAATGGTACGGTCTTGCCATAGGTCCACCGTATCACCCGACAATGAAACCGTCACCTCCCCGCTGCTGCGTACTGTCTGTTTTTTCAGCAGCTCGGCAGTAGTCTCCATGCGCTTCTGCAGATTCTGATAAATCGTATTCATCTCGTCGCTGTGGCGCGAATACCACACCATGGACGAATCAAACTCTGCCTCCGTTACTCCATGCTTCTGGAACACGTATGCCAGATAAGCCTGTTTCTTGTAATTCTCATCGTAAGGCAGATCATTACTCATCGTAGTCGCCAGATGATAATCATAAAGCAGGTTCTCCATGGCTTGCGGCTGGATAATATCTTCCGGCACTTTCTTGCCACAACTCCACATGCCGCACAACGCCAGCATGGTCACTCCTATAAGCGATATTCGTTTCATTTTTTGACCTCTTTATGAGAAGTTTCCGTATTCAGGTAATGCGAATAGAAAATAAGCAAGGCGATGATGCCGCAACTGATAGCCGCATCGGCAAAGTTAAAAATGGGACTGAAGAAAATAAAGTGATCACCTCCTACAAAAGGCATCCAGTCAGGCCAGTAGGTATCGATAATCGGGAAATAGAACATATCGACCACCTTGCCATGCAACCAGTCGGAATATCCCTGACCCAGCGGAACCCACGAAGCAATCTGCGAATGCGTGCTCTCGCTGAATATCTCTCCATAGAACACACAGTCGATGATGTTACCCACCGCACCGGCCAGAATCAAGGAGAGACAAACCAGGTAGCCATTCTTCACCTTGTCCGTCCGTTTCACCAGTTTCACCAGATAAACCGTAATCAAGATGGCAGCCACGATACGGAAAAGTGTCAGGAACAGTTTGGCAAAAATCTCCAGACCAAAAGCCATACCGTTGTTTTCCGTGAAATAGATATAAAACCAGTCGGTCACATGAATGTTTTCATGCAAATACATGTTTGTCTTCACCGCAATTTTGATAAGCTGGTCGATAATCAGCACTCCTGCCACCACAAGAGTAACCAGACGTCCCTGAGTGAAAAATCTTTTCATCTTCTTCAATTTGCAATTTGTATTCAAAAAAATTGAGAACTGAAAATTGAAAATGGATCACTTTGAAAAGTCCCGTTTCTCAATTTTCAATTCCCAATCTTCAATTAAAAATTCATTTCGTTACTTCTTTCCCTGCTGCTTGGCCTCGATGCTCAATGTAGCATGAGGAACAGCACGAAGGCGCTCAGCGGGAATCAATTTACCTGTTTCGCGACAGATACCGTAAGTTTTGTTTTCAATACGGACCAGTGCCGCACGCAAGTTTTGAATGAACTTCAGCTGACGGGCAGCCAGACGAGTAGTTTCTTCTTTCGATAAGGTATTGGCACCTTCTTCCAGCACTTTATATGTGGGAGATGTATCGTCAGTATCGTTACCATCTGTGTTCATTATACTACTTTTCAGTTTCTCATAGTCGCGTTCCGCGAGCTGAAGTTTCTCCATGATAATGGCGCGGAATTCCTCAAGTTCTGCGTCAGAATACCTTGTTTTTTCAGCCATAGTGCTTAAGTTTTAAGTTAATAATAGTATCCACCCGACTAAAGCCGGGTGGATGGGTTCATATTACAGCTTCGTTACATTTACATACAACGAGAAGTCATCAAAGTTAAGTTCAGTGCCGTCTGCCACTTCATCGGCCAGTGTCAGTGAGTTAGCCAGCACTTGGTTGCAAATATAAGTATTATATTCATTTATCGCGTCATCGGTATTTGAATTTTTTGACAGCACGATGGCAATCTTGTCAGTAATTTCAAAACCGCTGCTCTTACGGATATTCTGAATACGATTCACCAGTTCGCGGGCAATACCTTCACGCTTCAGCTCATCGGTCACAGTCACTTCAAGCGCTACGGTCAGTTTGCCTTCGTTGGCTACCAGCCATCCCGGAATGTCTTCGCTGAAGATTTCTACGTCAGCAGCTTCTACCACCGCATCGGCTCCGTCAAGCTGGAAGGTGTAACTTCCGTTCTTTTCCAGTTCAGCAATAGCTTCCTGCGACATACCTGCCACAGCTGCAGCCACAGCCTTCATCTGTTTTCCGAATTTCGGGCCCAGTTTCTTGAAGTCGCATTTTACTTTCTTCACCAGTACGCCTGCCGCACCATCCACGAACTTGATTTCTTTCACGTTCACCTCGTTCATGATCAAATCTTTCACGGCTTCGATATGCTGCTTCTGCGCTTCATCTACTACCGGAATCATGATACACTGCAGCGGCTGACGAACCTTGATGTTGACCTTACGACGCAAAGCCAATACCATAGAAGTCACATCCTGTGCCATCTGCATACGAGCTTCCAGTTCTGCATTAATCAGGTTTTCATCGGCTACCGGGAACTTGGCAAGGTGAACAGATACTACCTGGTCGCGTCCGGTCACCGCAATCAAATCCATGTACAGACGGTCTGCATAGAACGGAGCAATCGGCGCCATCAGCTTAGCTACCGTTTCCAAGCAAGTGTACAAGGTCTGGTAAGCAGACAACTTATCAGTTGACATGGCACTACCCCAGAAACGTTTACGGTTCAGACGCACATACCAGTTACTCAAGTTATCGTTTACGAAGTCTGTAATCAGACGGCCAGCCTTTGTCGGTTCGTAATCGGCAAAGCAAGCATCCACATTCTTAATCAATGAATTCAACAGTGAAAGAATCCAACGGTCAATTTCCGGACGCTCGTTCATCGGCACGTCTTCTTCAGCGTATGTAAAGCCGTCTACATTGGCATACAGTGCAAAGAATGAGTAAGTATTATACAATGTTCCAAAGAACTTACGACGTACTTCATCCACTCCGTCTGTATCGAACTTCAGGTTGTCCCATGGAGATGAGTTGGTAATCATATACCAGCGTAACGGGTCAGAACCAAACTTCTCGATGGCACCGAACGGATCTACGGCATTACCCAGACGCTTAGACATCTTGTTTCCGTTCTTGTCGAGCACCAGACCATTTGAAATCACGTTCTTGTAAGCCACACTGTCGAACACCATTGTAGCGATGGCATGCAATGTAAAGAACCATCCACGAGTCTGGTCCACACCTTCCGCGATGAAGTCAGCCGGATAGTAGCTGCGTGAATCTACCAGTTCCTTGTTTTCGAACGGATAGTGCAACTGTGCATACGGCATAGCACCTGAGTCAAACCATACGTCAATCAAATCTGATTCACGCTTCATCGGTTTGCCTGAAGCAGATACCAGGATGATGTCGTCTACATACGGACGGTGCAAGTCAATCTTATCGTAGTTTTCCTTGTTATATACACCCGGCTGGAATCCTAATTTCTTATACGGATTTTCTGTCATGAAGCCAGCTGCTACAGACTTCTCTATCTCGTTGTACAGTTCTTCTACTGAACCGATGCAGATTTCTTCGCCATCCTCACTTCTCCAGATAGGCAGCGGAGTACCCCAGTAGCGTGAACGGCTCAAGTTCCAGTCATTCAGGTTTTCCAACCACTTGCCGAAACGTCCGGAACCAGTTGATTCAGGTTTCCAGTTGATGGTCTTGTTCAACTCAATCATACGGTCCTTGCAAGCAGTAGAACGGATAAACCAGCTATCCAGCGGATAGTACAATACCGGTTTGTCGGTACGCCAGCAGTGCGGATAGTTGTGCACGTGCTTTTCAGTCTTGAATGCCAGTCCCTGCTGTTTCAGCATCATGCAGATATATACGTCGAGCGATTCAGCAGCCTGTGCAGCCTTTTCATCGTATTTTCCGTCTACAGTGAACTGCGGGTCGTATGCATTCTTCACCCAACGGCCTTCATATTCCTTATATTTTTCTACATCGACACATTCCTTTACGAAAGCCTCATCCAGTTCCTCCATCAGGTAGAACTTACCGGTCAGGTCAACCATCGGACGAGTCTCGCCTTTCTTGTTAATCATAAACAACGAAGGAATACCTGCTGCACGAGCCACGTTCGCATCGTCCGCACCAAATGTCGGTGCAATGTGTACGATACCCGTACCGTCTTCTGTAGTGACATAATCACCCGGGATGACACGGAATGCTTTAGCCGAAGCTTCTTTCCAAGAGCCATCTTCTGCAGCTTCCACCGGTTTCACCCATGGGATAAGCTGCTCGTATTCCATACCAACCAGGTCAGTACCCTTGTACTCGCCTACCACCTTGAACGGAATCAGTTTATCACCCGGCTTGTAGTCTTCCAGTGCAATGTCTTCTGCTTTTTTATTGAAATGCGTATAGAGCAAAGGTTTGGCAAGTACCACCGTCATCTTTTCTCCATTATAAGCATTGTAAGTCTGAACAGCTACATAGTCAATCTTCGGGCCCACACAAAGTGCCGTATTTGAAGGCAATGTCCACGGAGTAGTAGTCCATGCAATGAAGTAAGGCGTACCCCACTCTGCCATTTCCGGCTTCGGATTCTTCATTTTGAACTGACCTACCACGGTAAGGTCTTTCACGTCGCGGTAACATCCCGGCTGGTTCAACTCATGTGAGCTCAAGCCTGTACCTGCTGCCGGAGAATACGGCTGGATGGTATATCCCTTGTACAGCAAACCTTTCTTGTAAAGCTGCTGCAACAACCACCATAAAGTCTCAATGTAACGGTTATCGTAGGTAATGTACGGATTTTCCAGGTCTACCCAGTAACCCATCTTATGGGTAAGGTCAGTCCATTCTTTCGTGAACTTCATGACATCCGTGCGGCAATGCTTGTTGTAATCTGCCACCGAAATCGTTTTACCGATATCCTCTTTAGTGATTCCAAGTGCCTTTTCCACTCCCAGTTCCACCGGAAGTCCGTGTGTGTCCCATCCAGCTTTACGCTTCACTTGGAAACCTTTCATGGTCTTGAAACGACAGAATGTATCCTTAATTGTACGTGCCATCACGTGGTGAATACCCGGCATACCGTTAGCCGAGGGAGGACCTTCGTAGAACACGAAAGAAGGATACCCCTCACGTTCTGTCATACTTTTAGAGAACACATCGTTTTCATCCCATTTTTTCAGCACCTCCTTGTTTATTTCTGACAAGTTGAGCTGAGAATATTCAGTAAACTTCTTACTCATAATTATGTGGTTTTTATCTAATTTCTAATCATTCAGGAAGTAACCTCCCAAATTTAGGCTGCAAATTTATAAGAAAAAAAGGTTATATAAAAGAAATAAGAAAAAAATAGAGTAAAATGGAAACCGACTAACCACAATTAACAGCCACCCCCGCAAGAACAGGCGGGTAAGTCTTCTTTTCTGATTTCCGTAATGTAGAAACGGGCGAAGGCATTCTTAATCTCATCCCGCACACGACGGAATTCTGCTTCAATAAATTCCGGAGTCCCGGTGGCATGCGAAGGGTCGTCAAAACCGATGTGAAGACGCTTGCCGACTTTTCCGGTAAATGCCGGACAACTTTCATTCGCCCCTCCGCAAACGGTAATCACATAATCCCATTCCTGGTCAAGGTAAGTATTCACGTGAGTCGGCACATGCGAACTGATGTCAATTCCGACTTCTTTCATTACCTCCACAGCCTTGGCATTTACCTGTGAGACAGGCTCTGTTCCACCCGAATACACTTCTATATTTTTATCGAACGACTGCAAAAAGCCATGGGCTATCTGGCTGCGGCAACTATTTCCTGTACAAAGAATCAATACTCTCATATATGTAACAATGATAAATTAAAGAACAAAATTAAACAAATAACCCGACAAGATAATGAAGAAAGCCACCGTTCCGAAGAATATCGCAATCAGCCGCCACGTCATCACTTTTTTCAGCAAAGTCGCTTCCGGAAGTGAAAGCCCCACCACGGCCATCATGAAGGCGATGGCTGTGCCCATAGGAATACCTTTGGCCACGAATACCTCGATGACTGGCACAATACCTGCCGCATTGGCATACATCGGCACGGCAAGAATGACCGAAAGCGGTACGGCAAACCAGTTGTCCTTCGACATGTATTGCTCGAAAAATCCTTCGGGCACAAAGCCATGCATAAACGCACCGATACCGATACCTATCAGGATGTAAATCAGTACACCACTGACAATCTTCCAGGCATCACGCACAATGACGGGAAGGCGCTTGATAAAAGTGGTATGGTCTTTCTCCCATTCTCCTGCCTGCGCCGAAGAGTTGGCCTGTATCTGCTTCACCCAGTCGCTCAGGTAAGGTGAGAGATGCATACGACCGAGCACAAAACCGCCTATCACTCCCAGCAGAATACCGCTAATGACATAGATAAGTGTGACTTTCAGTCCAAAAGAGCCGAGGAACATAGCTACCGCCACCTCATTCACCAGCGGAGAAGTAATCAAAAAGGCAAACGTCACTCCCAAAGGGATTCCGCCTTTTACAAAGCCGATAAACAAGGGAATGGACGAGCAGGAGCAGAACGGGGTAATGGCGCCAAAAATAGAGGCCAGCACATACTGCAACCCGTACATCTTATGTGTTACCAGATAGTTCCTCAAACGTTCTATCGGGAAATAAGCGTTAATGATTCCCATCAGTACACTGATAAAAAACAGTAGAATAAGAATCTTGATGGTATCATAAAAAAAGAAGTTTACGGCTACTCCAAGCGGTGTATCGGCACTCAGTCCGAACAATCCGTAAACAAGCCAGTCTGCAAAATCTTGTATCATGTTTCTATCGTTATAATTCGTTTAAATACGAACAAGTATCTTATCATAAAAGCGGCAGCTGCCTCGAAGGCCGTTTCTGCCGCTTCTGAATCAATCCTCTTGTTTATTCGATTCCTAAAAGTTTCTTCACATCGCTTTCGGTGGGAACCTGTCCTTTCATCTTCACTACTTCGTCTACCACAACGGCAGGAGTTGTCATGATGTTGTAGCTCACCATTTCCATGATGTCATCCACCTTGGTCAGTTTCACGTCCAGGTTATTCTCCTTGATTACTTTTTCAATTACATTATAGGTGGTCTTGCACTTTGCGCAACCCGGTCCTAATACTTTAATTTCCATACTTGTAAAGATTTTGTTTGTTATCAAATTTGTTTATAAATACATTATCCAGCTATAATATATGCCGATGACGATAAACAGCACGCCGACTATGCAGGTCATCCATTTCTGCACCTTCTGCATCTTGCCGTAAAAACTGCCCAGCTGCTGTACACTGAACGCTAAAATCCACGCCACGACCAGCACCGGTATGGCAGTCGCAATGGCAAACACAACGGGCAGCAGATAACCTGCTGTGACCGTAGCCGACATTGGTATCAGCATGCCAAAATAAAAGACACCGCTTGTGGGACAGAAAGCCAGGGCAAACAACGCGCCTATTATCAACGCGCCCCAACCGCCTTTCCGGGCAAGCCCTTCCGCATTACCCTGAAATCCAAACTGAGGCAAGTTCAACCTATCACCGAGAAGCATAAAAAGACCTATCAGGAACAAAAGCAGTCCCAACACAAGCTCTCCCCACGACCCGATGGTCTTCTGTATGCCAAACATGCTCGAACCCTCTTTCAGAATCAGAATCAACACCACCCCAAGCAACGTGTACGAAAGAATACGTCCCAGCGTATAGAGCAGTCCGTTCCGAAAAATACGCTTCCGGTTCTCTATGTCTTTCCCGATAAAGCCAATAGCCGCAATGTTGGTCGCCAACGGACAAGGCGAAAGTGCGGTCAGCAGCCCAAGCAGAAACGCCGTCCATACAGGAGTAGAACTGTTGTCCAACAATGTCTGTAACCAGTCCATAGTTTCTCCTTATTATTTCAGCATGTCATTGACAGTCTTCACCAATCCTTCCTTGAACACCTCCGGTGATTTACAGGCATTTCCGAAAGCAAACTGGGTCATATTTTCCGCAGTCTCCTGCCCGTTCTTGTAGCGCACCACAAAGAGTGACGACCAGGTAACCTCATATTTTTCGGCAATCTTCTCATTTTCCTTCTTGCTGATATCTATCACCTTGAACACCACTTCTCCCTTCTTTACCTGCTCCGAGAGATTCTCTTTCATCACAGCCAAAGTATTGTTTTCAATGGCTATACACGTGGCACAACGCTGCTTTCCATAAAAATACAATACTTCTACATGGTCTTTGGCAGTTACCTCACTGTTTTCGACCACCGCTTTGTCACTTGTTTGAATTTCTTTTTCACTTCTGCCCTGCATCCCACATGCGGCCAATGCCAAGCATACCGACAGAAGACATACCATCTTTTTCATCGTTCTTCAATATCTATTATTAGTAATTCGCAAAACAACGAACAAGTACAGCAAAAAAAAGAGCTTACTCGCAACAGCTCTCTTTTTTACATATCGGCTGGCCCAGGAAATCGGCAAACATTTTTTTGGCCAGTTTCCAGTTCTCCTTATTAATACAATACCTCACCTTAGGTGCTTCAATCTCTCCCTGAATCAACCCGGCTTCTTTCAGTTCCTTCAAGTGCTGTGACACCGTAGCCTTGGCTATGGGCAGTTCTTCGTGAATGTCGCCAAAAAAGCAACATTCCTGCGAAGCTAAAAATTGAAGTATGGCTATACGAGCCGGATGCCCCATGGCCTTGGCAAAGCGAGCCATCTTCTCCTGTTCTTCTGAGTAGTTTTTTCTTACCATTTTCACCTCTTCTGTTTGTTGTTCGCAAAATTACGAATAAAATTATATAATGCAACAGAAAAAGCAATTTTTATCAAGCATACCTTCCATTTTAGCTATCTGCTTACTAAAACTTAAAAAAATCAGAAGAGACAATGCCTCTTATATTATATTTTGCAAACTTCCTAAAAGAAAAAGCAGACTGCTGAAAAGTTTTCTACGTTTCCCCCACATAAACCGTACGGTTTCCGATAGGGAAACCTATATTTCCGCACTGAGAAACTTACGTTTCCGCAACGGGAAACATAGAAAATAGCCTGAAGCTTCCGCAAAAACTTCAGGCTATTTATAAAACCCAACTTTTCAGTTGTTTATTTCTTTATCTTTTTCCGGTAAAGCTCCGCACGTGCCAGTATTTCATGCACAAACTCATAGGTATCGCTTCCACGCACATACCCGTTCTTGCAGACAGAGTCCTGATAGTACTCCTTGTTGCTTTTCAACAACATAAAGTGAGCCACATGATGCTCCCAGATATAGCGGTTGCGCCCGTATTTCTCGGCCAATGCCATAGCATCAGTCACATGGCCGATACCGGAATTATAAGCGGCCAATATGAACTTGGCCTGTTCTTCCTTATCCGTGATTTTACTAAACGTACGCTGCATTCCGGCAATGTATTTTACGGCGGCTTTGATACTCTCTTCCGGGTCCTGCTCTTTGCCCGGCGGCACTCCCATGGCACGTGCCGTAGCCGGCATCAGCTGCATCAGTCCCTTGGCTCCGGCCCATGATACGACATTCGGATTAAAGTTCGATTCGGTATAGGCCAGCGAGGCTAACAGTCGCCAGTCCCAGTCGATTTCCTTGGCATAATGCCGGAACAAATCATCGTAATGGGAAATCTTACCGTCTTTTACGGAAAGAATGGCTCCGTGTGCCGGACGCTTAGCCAGTTCAAAATAACGGCGGGCGCTGGCACGAAACTCCGGTGAATTGATGTTTTCGCGATGCCATTTATCAGCGGCCTCTGCCAGCAAAGGAGAAGTTTTCCGCACAGCCCACGAAGAACGCTGGTCGAAGCTGATGGCCAGGTTAATATCGAGCACCGGATAATAGGTGCGGTTGATGCGGGCAATCTCATCTGTGGCCACCGTGTAGTCAATACGCCCCTCTGCCACCCAGGTAATCAGGTCTTCCGAAGACACACTGTCGGAGGAAATCTCACAAATATCGATTCCTCCTCCCAGTTCGCGGTTCAAATTCTCCAGACGGGTACGATATTTTCCGGAATTGACATAGACTTTCTTTCCTACCAGTTCCGTAACGTCTTTCAAGGCTTTTTTCCCTCTTCGCTGTATGATTACCTGCCGCGTAATGTCTTCTTCACCACAATAAATCAGGCTGTCTTTCAGCGGGTTAGTAATAATCAGGTTGTAGGCAACCAAATCACCTTCTCCTTTGAGCAGACTACTGACCAGTTGCTCTTCATCTTTCACGACCTTCACCTTCAGATCGAGTCCCAGCGACTTGGCAAACTGCTGGGCCAGTTCGTACTGGAATCCCATGGGTTCACCACGATAATGGAAATAAGACACGGAACTGTTGACAGTCAGCACCACCAGTTCCTTTCTTTCCTGAATCTGCGGTAAATCGACGGCAGTCTCTTCCGTTTTTTTCTCAGAGCCGCACGAAAAAAACAAAAAAAGGGCCAGCACACAGCACAGCCCCGTTATCCAGCCTTTCATTTGTCTACGATTCGTTCAATGTACATCTTCAGAATCTCGATGGCCTTTTCATTATGACCTCCTTGCGGCACAATCAGGTCGGCAATTCTTTTAGCCGGTTCGATAAACTCCAGGTGCATGGGTTTCAACACACGCACATAACGTTCCATCACTGCCTCGGCCGTACGTCCGCGTTCTATCACATCCCGCTGGATGACACGAATAAGACGCTCGTCCGGATCAGCATCCACAAAAATACGGAGGTCCATCTGCTTGCACAGTCTGCGGTCGCTCAAGGCCAGAATACCTTCGATGATGATGACCTTACGGGGTTCTACATGCACGGTTTCTTTCTGGCGCGTACAGGTAAGATAGGAATATACAGGCTGTTCAATGGCTTCTCCCTTACGCAGCATAGAGATATGCTTGGAGAGCAAATCCCAGTCGAATGCCGAAGGATGGTCAAAGTTGATGTTCTGCCGTTCTTCCACGGGCACATGACTACTGTCCTTATAATATGAATCAAGCGGAAGCACTGCCACTTCATTCTCCGACAGACTTTCGATAATCCTTCTCACTACAGTTGTTTTACCGGAGCCTGTTCCTCCTGCAATTCCAATGATAATCATAACTTGTTTCAATAATTAATTTCTATATTTGCAATATTCAAAGATACGAAAATCATAAAAACAAACAAACATGGTCAAGCACATTGTTTTATTTAAATTGAAAGAAACCCTTTCTCCGGCAGAAAAAACCGACATTATGAACCGTTTTAAGGCTGCCATCGAGGCTCTTCCGGCCACTATTCCCTTTATTCGTGACATTCATGTAGGACTGAATGAAAACCCGGCAGAAGTATGGGACATCTGTCTGGACAGCAGTTTCGATACGCTGGACGACGTAAAGGCTTATGCCATCCATCCGGCACACGTAGCCGCAGCTGGCATTCTGAAAGAGGCCAAGGAAAACCGCGCCTGCGTGGACTATACTATCTAAAACTCAGCCGTCATGGAAAAAATCATCAATCCATGGGAAGGAATGGAAGGATACTTCTGTTTCGGCTGTGCGCCCAACAACGAGTCGGGCCTGAAAATGGAGTTCTATGAAGACGGTGACGAGATTGTGAGCAAATGGGTACCTGAAGCCCGTTTTCAAGGCTGGCTGAACACCCTGCACGGAGGTATTCAGGCCACCTTGCTGGATGAAATATGTGCCTGGGTGATTGCCCGCAAGCTTCAGACAGCAGGAGTGACTTCGCGCATGGAAACTCAATACCTGAAACCCATCCACACGACCGACTCTCACCTTACCCTCAGAGGAAGAATCAAGGAGCAGAAACGGAACTTTGTGTTCATTGAAGCCGAAATCTACAATGCACAGGATGAAGTCTGCACCAAGGCCGTCTGCACCTATTTCATTTTCCCAAGGGAAAAAGCAGAAAAGGAAATGTACTTCAAAGGCTGTTATACGGAAAAAGAAAAGGAATCTTTATAAATTTGACAGCAAAAGCGAGTTTTTTCTGATAAATATTTGCTTTTTTAATTCTTATCTAATATTTTTGTCGCAACAAAAGAACGATAATTATGATTTTAAATACTGTACATCATCGCCATCATCATTACCTAACGGTTCACACGGTAGGCTGACGACGCGTGCAGTTACAAGAGATAAGATTACACAAAGGCTTGCCGTAAGAATTTATTCCTCGGTGAGCCTTTTTTATTTGACACTTTAAAAACTTAGAACAATATGTTAAGAATTGCCGTACAATCCAAAGGGCGCTTGTTCGAAGACACAATGGCCCTGTTTACTGAAGCAGACATCAAGTTATCTACCTCCAAACGCACCTTGCTGACACAGTCCAGCAATTTTCCGGTAGAAGTACTGTTCCTGCGCGACGATGACATCCCACAATGTGTGGCCAACGGCGTGGCCGACCTCGGTATTGTAGGAGAAAACGAATTCGTGGAACGTGCCGAAGAAGCGGAAATCGTGCACCGTCTGGGCTTCAGCAAATGCCGTTTGTCACTGGCCATTCACAAAGAAACGGAATACAACGGACTGGAATGGTTTAATCACAAAAAGATTGCTACCTCCTATCCCAATATCCTGAAAAACTTCTTAGCAGAACAGCACATTGAAGCCGACATTCACGTCATCACCGGTTCGGTGGAAATTGCTCCGGCCATCGGTCTGGCAGATGCCATCTTCGATATTGTCAGCTCCGGCTCTACCCTTATCAGCAACAACCTGAAGGAGGTGGAAGTGGTAATGAAGAGCGAAGCGCTGCTCATCGGAAACAAGCACATGTCAGACGAAAAGAAGGAAATACTTCAGGAACTGCTGTTCCGCATCAATGCAGTCAAAACCGCTGAAGACAAGAAATACGTGCTGATGAATGTACCGACCGACAAGGTACAGGAAATCGTAGCCGTTCTTCCCGGTGTGAAGAGTCCGACCATCATGCCATTGGCTACAGAAGGCTGGAGCAGCATTCACACTGTTCTTGATCAGAAATGTTTTTGGGAAATCATCGGCAAGCTGAAAGCCATCGGTGCACAAGGTATCCTGGTGCTGCCCATAGAGAAAATGATACTTTGATTTTCAAAACCTCATCACAAAGATTGTTACTATGAACATCATTACTTATCCTGAAAGAAATACATGGGCGGACTTACTGAAACGTCCGACGCTTCAAACGGAATCATTGCGGGAAACCGTACTCGAAATATTAAACCGCATCAAATTTGAAGGTGATAAAGCCGTGCTGGAATACGAAGAAAAGTTCGACAAGGTGCGACTGAACTCCCTGTTGGTAAGCGAGGAAGAAATTGCCGAAGCAGAAAAGAAAGTCAGTATCGAACTGAAAGCAGCCATCACACTGGCTTATAACAACATCCGTACATTCCACTCCGCACAGGTATTCCAGGGAAAGAAAATCACCACACTTCCGGGTGTAACTTGCTGGCAGAAAGCGGTAGCCATTGAGAAAGTGGGATTGTACATTCCCGGTGGGACAGCTCCTCTTTTCTCCACCGTCCTGATGCTGGCTACTCCGGCACAGATTGCCGGATGCAAGGAAATCATTCTCTGTACTCCTCCTGACAAGGAAGGAAAGATTCATCCGGCCATTCTCTATGCAGCCAAACTGGCAGGTATCAGCCGTATCTTCAAAGCCGGAGGGGTGCAGGCTATCGGAGCTATGGCCTATGGCACGGAAAGCATTCCCAAAGTATACAAGATATTCGGTCCAGGCAACCAGTATGTCACTGCCGCCAAACAGCAGGTTTCCTTACGTGACGTAGCCATCGACATGCCGGCCGGACCATCTGAAGTAGCGGTACTGGCCGATGAAACAGCCAATCCGGTCTTTGTGGCTGCCGATTTACTTTCACAGGCAGAGCACGGCACTGACAGCCAAGCCATCCTGATTACCACCAGTGAGACTTTGCTGAAGACGGTGACAGAAGAAGTAGAACGCCAGCTGGCCCAACTTCCCCGAAAGGAAATTGCCAGTCGCTCCTTAGCTGCCAGCAAACTGATTTTAGTAAAGAATATGGATGAAGCCGTAGAAATGACCAACGAATATGCTCCTGAGCACCTGATTATCGAAACCAAGGACTACCTGGAAATCAGCGAACGCATTGTCAATGCGGGTTCCGTATTTTTAGGCTATTATTCTCCAGAAAGTGCGGGCGACTATGCTTCGGGCACCAACCATACTCTTCCTACCAACGGTTATGCCAAGGCCTACAGCGGAGTCAGTCTGGACAGTTTCATCCGCAAGATTACCTTCCAGGAAATTACACCCGAAGGTATTGCCATGATTGGTCCAGCCATTGAAGTCATGGCAGCCAACGAACAACTCGACGCACACAAAAATGCAGTATCCGTACGTTTAAATAAGTAACTATGAAACCATTGAAAGAACTTACGCGACCGAATATCTGGGCTCTGAAGCCTTACTCTTCGGCACGCGACGAATATAGCGGGAAAGAGGCTTCCGTATTTTTGGATGCCAATGAAAATCCCTACAATACCCCCAACAACCGTTATCCTGATCCGCTTCAAAGAGAATTAAAAGGCTTGATTGGAAGAGTAAAAAAGGTATCGCCAGACCGCATTTTTTTAGGCAATGGAAGCGACGAGGCTATCGACCTTCCTTTCCGTGCTTTCTGCCGTCCGGGCATTGACAACGTAGTAGCTATCAACCCGACTTACGGTATGTATCAGGTATGTGCCGAAGTAAACGATGTAGAATACCGGAAAGTACAGTTGGATGAAAACTTTCAGTTCAAAGCTGCCGACTTACTGGCCGCTGCCGACGAACACACCAAACTGATTTTCCTCTGTTCGCCCAATAACCCGACGGGAAACCGTCTGTGCCGGGAAGAGATTCTTACCCTGCTTCGCTCATTTGAAGGACTGGTTATTCTGGATGAGGCATACGCTGATTTCTCCAGTGAGGCATCGTTCCTGCAGCAGCTCGACGAATTTCCGAACCTGATTATTCTTCAGACTTTCTCCAAGGCATGGGGATGCGCCGGTATCCGTCTGGGCATGGCTTTCGCTTCTCAGGAAATCATCAACCTGCTGAATAAAATCAAATACCCATACAACGTGAACCGGCTGACCCAGCAAGAAGCCATCCACATGATTGAAAAGCATTATCAGGTACAGCAGTGGATAGAATCCTTACTTCACGAACGTACCCGTCTCATGCAGGAATTCCAGAAGCTTACTTGCTGCCGACGTATCTATCCTACTGATGCCAATTTCTTTCTGACACGAGTCAGTGATGCCAAGAAAATCTACAACTACCTGGTGGACAAGGGTATCATCGTCCGCAACCGTAGTAGTGTCACGCTTTGTCAGGACTGTCTGCGCATCACCATCGGCACGCGTCCGGAGAACGATACTTTGCTGGAAGCTCTGAAAAACTATAAGGAGGAGGAAGAATGAAAAAAGTATTGTTCATTGACCGCGACGGTACTCTCGTCATCGAGCCGCCCATAGATTACCAGTTAGATGCATTCGAGAAACTGGAATTCTATCCAAAAGTGTTCCGCAACCTCTACTTTATTCGTCAGAAACTGGATTTTGAGTTTGTTATGGTGACCAACCAGGACGGATTAGGTACTGACTCTTTTCCGGAAGACACATTCTGGCCCGTACACAACCTGATACTTCAGTCATTCAAAAACGAAGGTATTGAATTTGACAACATCCTTATCGACCGGAGTTTTCCGGAAGACAATGCCCCTACCCGCAAGCCACGCACCGGTATGCTCACGGGCTACCTGAACAATCCGGAATACGACTTGGCCGGAAGCTTTGTGATTGGCGACCGCGCAACCGACGTAGAGCTGGCCAAGAACTTAGGCTGCAAGGCCATCCTGCTGCAACCGGATAAAAATCTGCTGACCGAAAAAGGACTGGAAGACACATGCGTATTAGCCACCACTGACTGGGACCGCGTAGCAGAGTTTCTTTTTGCCGGTGAACGTACTGCTGAGATATGCCGCAAAACCAAGGAAACCGACATCTGTATCCGGGTAAACCTGGACGGAAACGGCACTTGCCATATCCATACCGGATTGGGATTCTTCGACCACATGCTGGAGCAAATTGGTAAGCACGGTGGCATCGACCTGGACATCCACGTAGACGGTGATCTGGAAGTGGACGAACACCACACCATTGAAGATACAGCCATCGCCCTAGGAGAATGTCTGTACAAAGCATTAGGAAGCAAGAGAGGCATTGAACGTTACGGCTACTGCCTGCCCATGGACGACTGCCAATGCATGGTTTCGCTTGATTTCGGCGGACGGGCCTGGCTGGTATGGGATGCCACCTTCACCCGCGAAAAAATTGGCGACATGCCTACCGAGATGTTCCTCCATTTCTTCAAATCGCTGAGCGATTCTGCCCGTATGAACCTCCATATCAAAGCCGAAGGAACTAACGAGCACCACAAGATAGAAGGTATCTTTAAAGCCCTCGCCCGCAGCATTAAGATGGCCATACGGCGCGACATTCATCATTTTGAAATTCCTTCCAGCAAAGGATGTATATAAAAAGAAGAAGCATGGAAACCTACAATCGGAATCCATGCTTCTTTTATTAGTTACGCAAAACGTGAAATTACTGCTTCTTAAGCTCCACACCCAGTTGCAGCCCATCATACTGGCTTAACAGCGAACTAGCTGTACTCACCGCAGAATTAGACGACTTGCTTGCTACAGCTCCTGTAATGGTCTGTGCCAGTGACATCAATTTGTCTGCCTTAAACAGCAGGCTCATGGTGTTTCCTGTAAGACCTTTCGAAACTGTCGCATTTACCTTCAGTCCTAAACGAGTTTTCATCGTCAGTTCCTTGGTATCTGCATTGTAGCTATAAGTTCCATTGACTGTTTTTCCGCCAATCACAGAGGTATACGTACTGTCTTCATTGAAAGTATAAGTCGCCCCTTCTTTGAAGCCCAGTTTTTCCAACACTCCACTCATTTTTTCCTCTACTTGCTTAGCGGCGACTTCACCACCAGCCTTGGCTAACAGGTTATCACTTTCAAATTTACAATCGGGACCCGCATAAGTCCACGTTCCTGTCAATGAAGCACTTTCACCCGTTACCTTATTCGCTACCGCATTGGCTACACCCGAAAGGATTGATTTCAGGTCCTGAGCCATTCCATTGGCTGTTCCGGCAATACACAATGCCAGTACCAGCACACTTCTCCATAAAACACTTTTTTTCATCACTCTTCTTATTTTTATTTGGTAGATTCTTCTTCAACAAGTGACTTGCTTCACATGCTTGTCCATCTTAGCAAGCCTTGAAACTCATGTCAAGACCTTTTACAGAATGCGTCAGAGCACCAACAGAGATGTAATCCACTCCACATTCTGCATAGTCACGCAAAGTATCGAAGGTAATACCACCCGATGACTCCAGTTCCACACGTCCGCCTACCATTTCCACAGCCTTACGTGTATTTTCCGGAGTAAAGTTATCCAGCATGATACGGTCTACTCCACCCAAATCAAGTACCTGCTGCAACTCATCGAAGTTGCGCACTTCAATTTCAATCTTCAAATCCTTTCCTTTTGCCTTGCAGTATTCCTTGGCACGAGTAATTGCCTTGTCAATACCTCCGGCAAAATCCACGTGATTATCTTTCAACAGAATCATGTCGAACAATCCGATACGATGGTTTACTCCTCCACCGATTTTCACCGCCATCTTTTCCAAAATACGCATACCCGGAGTTGTCTTACGTGTATCAAGTACCCGAGTCTTCGTTCCTTTCAGACGTTCCACATACTTGTTTGTCATGGTAGCAATACCGCTCATACGCTGCATGATGTTCAGCATCAGACGTTCAGTCTGAAGCAAAGACTGAATCTTTCCTTCTACCACCATAGCCACATCACCCGGTTTTACGTGCGTACCATCTTGAATGAACACTTCCACCTTCATTTCAGGGTCAAAGCGATGAAATACTTCTTTGGCCACTTCAATACCAGCCAGGATACCTTCTTCCTTTATCAAAAGTTTTGATTTTCCCATGGCGTCTGCCGGAATACACGACAGTGTAGTATGGTCACCATCACCGATGTCTTCTGCAAATGACAAATCGATCAAACGGTCTATCAAATCTTTTACTACTTTTTCATCCATTGTCTTTCTACTTTTTAAAATTCTAGCATTGGCAAAGGTAGAATTTTATTCGTACTTTTGCAACACAATTATCCGACAAGTATTTTGACTTTTCCCAATCTGAGATTATTTATGTCATTATCATTTTGTACGCAATATCCCACAGGTAAATATCATTTGCTAGCTATACTGACAGTAGGTGTTTGGGGAACTACTTTTATTTCGACGAAAGTGCTAATCGAAAACGGACTTTCACCTCACGAAATCTTTTTTCTCCGCTTCCTCATTGCCTACCTGGGTATCTGGAGTATTTCTCCACACAAGCTGCTGGCCAACAGCTGGAAAGACGAACTGCTTTTTCTTGCTACCGGATTGACAGGAGGAACCCTCTATTTCCTGACGGAAAATACAGCACTCAGCCTGACTCAAACCACCAACGTGGCCTTTATTATCTGCATGACTCCCCTGCTCACAACGGCCCTATCTTTACTTACCGACCGGAAGGAGAAAGCCAGCAAACAACTGATGGCCGGTTCGGTAATCGCACTGTTAGGAGTTGCCCTGCTCATCTTCAATGGCAGCTTTGTATTGAAACTTTCCCCGTTAGGTGATTTTCTTACACTATGCGCAGGCTTGTCGTGGGCCATTTACAGCCTGATTATCCGCAAACTATCAGGACGCTATCCGGCTGTATTCATCACCCGAAAGGTATTTTTTTACGGAATACTGACCGGACTTCCGACCTTTCTCGTACATCCTTTCCAATTTCCACTATCCGGATTTGCTAACCCAGTAATATGGGCTAACCTTTTGTTTCTGGCAATACTGGCCTCACTCATCTGCTTTGTCGTATGGAACATCGTATTAAAGCAACTCGGTGCCATTCAGTCCTCCAATTATCTTTACTTGAATCCCCTGTTCACCACCATAGCCGCTTCACTCATTCTTGAAGAACAGCTTACGGTATTTGCCGTGACAGGCGTCATTCTGGTATTGGGAGGTGTATACTTTGCAGCACGTAAATCCTAATTTTTCATCAATATCCAAAAACAGAGACTTCAATGAAATTTGTACTTTTAGTTGTAGGTAAGACAGTAGAGAAACATTACATCACGGCCATTGCCGACTATGTGGAACGTGTGAAACATTACGCTTCATTCGATATGGAAGTAATTCCTGAACTCAAAAACACCAAGAGCCTCAGCATGGACCAGCAAAAAGAAAAAGAAGGTGAAGCCATTCTGAAAACCTTGCAACCGGGCGATGTAGTGGTGTTACTTGACGAGCATGGAAAAGAATTCCGCTCCATCGAGTTTGCCAACTGGATAGAGCGGAAAATGCATACTGTAAACAAACGGCTGGTGTTCATCATCGGCGGACCTTACGGATTCTCTCCTTCCGTCTATCAGGCTGCCCAGGAAAAGATTTCCCTTTCCAAGATGACGTTCTCGCACCAGATGATACGGCTTATCTTCGTGGAACAGCTTTACCGAGCCATGACCATTCTGAACAACGGCCCTTACCACCACGAATAAACCGGTTATCTCAACCGCAGAATATCGCCTACTTTCGGAGCCGGGGAATCTGGCTCCATCTTATTCAACTTATACAAATTCTTCAAACGGATACCGAATTTCTGGGAAATAGAATACATGGAATCCCCCTGACGCACCACGTACACAATGTATTCCTTCGTCGCCCGACGACGTTTCTTCTCCAGATACACAATTTCTCCTCCCATGAACTGGTAGTCCTTCGGCAGTTCGTTGTAAGTGCGCAGTTTCTTTTTGCTGATACCCAATTCATCCGACAGTTTTTCAAACGTATCTCCCCTACGGGCGATGATGTACACCATATCATTGGCTAAATACGGCTGATGCGGATTTGGGAATTCTTCTATCCACTCCAAACCTTTCTTGGTATCGTAACGATCCAGGTCGTAGAGTTCAATGATGTTTATCAGGCGGTCGGCATAACGCGGGTCAGTGGCATAGCCCGCCTTCTTCAGGCCACGTGCCCATCCCTTGTAGTCTGTAATCTTCAAGCGAAACAAAAAGGCATAACGTGCTCCCGTACGCAAAAATTTGGAATGGTCACGATACGAATCCTTGGCATGACGATAAGCCCGGAAACATTCATTCGGTGCATCGTCATTGTGACGTACTGTCCGTCCGTCCCAGCTCCGTCCACACTTGATACCAAAATGGTTATTCGACTTGCGGGCCAGTTCACTTCGTCCGGCTCCCGACTCCAGCAGTCCCTGTGCCAGTGTGATACTAGCCGGAATGTGATAACGCTTCATCTCCTCCACTGCAATTTTATGATACTGCCGGATGTAATCTTCGTACGCCTTATTCTTGCGCTGAGCTGCTCCCAAAGAGAGTGCCATCCCTGCCAGACAGCACACCAAAATATATTTCAATGATTTCATGCAGTTCTTCTTTACCGTTTAACGTGCAAAGATAAACGATTCACCACAGAAGCTTACGGGCAAACACTTAAAAATACAGAAAAACAGGGAGAAAAGCATTTTTTTACTTATATTTGTTTACCAACTACAAAAACAAAAGCCATGAAAGAAATCAAACTTGAAATTCGTATCCACTCCTTGCAATACGATGAACTTACCCCACAAGACCGTGAACTGATGGACAAAGCCAAAGAAGCCACCTCACGCAGTTATGCGCCTTACTCCAAATTCTCAGTCGGTGCCGCTGCCCTGCTGAAGAACGGGGTGATTGTGACGGGCACGAATCAGGAAAACGCAGCCTACCCATCCGGTTTATGTGCCGAACGCACCACACTGTTTTATGCCAATTCCCAGTATCCCGACCAGCCTGTGCTGACACTGGCCATCGCCGCCCGAAGTGAATCCGGCTATCTCGATACACCGATTCCTCCTTGTGGAGCCTGCCGGCAGGTATTACTGGAAACTGAACAGCGCTACCAGCAGCCTATGCGTATTTTGCTATATGGAGAAAAAGCGATTTATGAGATAGACGGAACCAAAGATTTGTTACCCTTATCTTTCGGCGGGGAGTTTTTGAAATAAAACACTTATTCTGCATTGTTGAATTTATTAAATAAAAATTCAACAATGCAGAATTTAACAACCCCAATATTAATCTTGCTTTATAATCTCTATAACTCTACTATTCATTTGATTTCCTGTAAATACATTTAAACCTACTTTCATCAAATAATCTCCAGAATAAACCTGAGACTTAAATAACGAATTCTGACCTGGCACTAAATTAATTTCATTTACCATATACAATTTCTCGGAATCTAATCCCTCCAGCAATACATTATGCAATTTCTCTGCATACCGTGGATAAATATCAAAAGCAAACAACACCGCTTTTGATTTATCTTTAGACACAAACATTGTAGACGTATGATTTCCTTCATACGGAGAAACCAAACGATACATATCTCCATCCAAGATTGTCGGCTTTAAACGATTACAATTTTTAATAGCTGCATTACAATAGGCCAATTCATCCTGAGTCAGATCAGAAAGTTTAATGTCAAACCCAAGTTTTCCCATCATTGCCACTTCCGTACGGAACTTAATACTTGCCTTTTTATTCCATGTAGTTACATGAGCACACAAAGTTTTTGCGGGGAAAAATTGTGAATATCCCCATTGTATAAATAAACGTTCTATAGGATCTGTGTTATCACTTGGCCAGAATTCAGTAAAATAACTCAAAGCTTTATAATCTGCACGTCCACTTCCACCAGAGCAAAGCATCATTGGAAGATTAGGATATTTAGCTTTAATGCGATCTAATACATTATAAAGTCCTTGCACATAGTCCACGTATAAATGAGTTTGGTTTTCCTTCAGGTAAGGAGAATAAACATTAGTTATCGGACTATTGCAATCCCATTTAAAATAAGCAATACCCGGATATTTTGTCATCAACCCATCTACTACTCCAAACACAAAGTCCTGTACTTTCGGATTACTTAAATCCAGTACCAATTGATTACGAAAATAATATTCATCACGGTTTGGCAAATGAATTACCCAATCTTTGTGCTTTTCATACAATTCACTTTTAGGATTCACCATTTCCGGCTCAATCCAAATACCAAATTTAATATTCTTCTTTGCTGCCTCATCTACTAAACGAGTAATACCATTAGGCAGTTTATCACGAGTTTCTGTCCAGTCACCCAATCCTTGTGTATCGCTATGACGAGGATATTTATTTGCAAACCAACCGTCATCCAATAAAAACATATCCACACCTAGTTTTACGGCATCCCCCATCAAAGAAACCAACATTTCTTCATCAAAATCAAAATAAGTAGCTTCCCAATTGTTCAACAAAGTCATACGATTACCCATTCCATCCTTCAACTGATATTGTCGTGCCCAGTCATGAAAGTTACGACTTGCTTGTCCTTTACCTGAGAAACTATACGTAAAAAAGAAATCAGGTGTACGAAAAACTTCTTTTGCAGGAAGTGAATAAGTTGAGAAATAAGGATTAATACCTGAGATAACACGTAACTTTTTCAAATTATCAACTTCAAAAGTAAAACGAAAATTTCCGGTCCACCCCAACGTACCCATCAAAACTTCGCCTGCATTTTCTTCAGCCACGTTATTTAACGACAGTTGAAAAAAAGGAGGGGTGAACATATTACTACGTGTTCCTAACTTTGTGTCCAGCACCTTTTTCCCAAATTGCAATTCTTGAGTGGATTCATGTACCTCAGCAGCCCAATCACCTGAAAATTCTGTCAAAAAGTACTTCTTTTTATCTAAATGCAGCATAGAAGAAGCATACCGATGAAGCAAAAGAGGTTTTTTCTCCTTATGACTTATCTCTGTATAAGCCTTAATAATATCCGTATCAAAATACGTTACATAATGTAATTTCACTGTAACAGGATATTTATCATCTTGCAAGGTAACAATGATTTCATCTACTCCATTCTGTAGAACTTTCTTCTCATGAGAAACATATTTCAGCTCCAACGACGAATTATGATCATTATGTTCTACTTGAATTGCAGGTTCAAAATAGTCCTCCATACCATGGGTTAAATAAGCCTCTTGTCCTTCTGTCAAATATTGCAAGTCCTGATTATTCAAGAGCTTACGCCCCAAATAAACTTGTTCCAACCTTTTATTGTTGCCAACTCTAAAAATCAAATCTACATTCTGAGTCCCAACCCGAATAACATCAGCTCCCCATGCAGAGACTGAACATAACACACACAATAATACAACTAATCTTCTTACTAACATATTCATATAATATTAATTTTAAAATCGTAAAAATCATCTCCAATTATCTGTTCGGAAAGGAGAAACAGGTAAACCAGTAGTTGTAAATAAGGTACACTCTGGATTATCTGCCCACCCATATCGCACCGCAATAGGTATCTCTACATCCGGAGATTTCACCACAACTAGATTACCTTCAATATGAGCCTGAGCCTCATGAAAACAATGGTCTGGTCCAGCCATAATAAATCCCTTTAATATATTCTTTTCATTAAATTTTGTTTTTGAATCAGAGAAAGAAATATATACTTTATTTCCACACACCCAATATGTTTCATATTGAGGTGCTGAAGCTATCACATCCTTTCCATAAGTATCAGATAATGCACACAAAGCCAAACGTCGAGCAACCTCTTGCTTATTTTTAGGATGAATATCATCCGCCTCGCCAATGTCAATCGTTGTAACCATCGCTGTATGATTCAAATGAAGTGCCTTCGCTTGAGACTCGCGTAAGGCTGCCCACTGTGACTCTGGCTGAATGGTTTTACGCTCTAAATAGTTTGCCAACTGAACAAAATAAAAAGGCATTTCTGGTTGACCAAATTGTGTACGCCAATCATGAATTAAACCTTGAAACAAGGATTCATATTGAATATCACGTCCAACATTAGCTTCCCCCTGATACCATATAACTCCTTTAATCGGAAAGGATATCAATGGATGTATCATTCCATTATATAACATGGTGGGAAACGATGGATTCGTTAAAGGTGAAACAGGAACACGTCCTACATCTTGTAAAGAAACTCCAATATTGTATTTCCATTCACCAGCCAATGAAACAGAATGTTTTACATCACTCCACATACTAAGTAACTCCGGAGCCCCAGTTATTCCACCTTCTCCACCGGTATCAAATACCCGAATCGTTAACAAGGATTTTCCTCCTTTTATTTTTTCAGCAGGAACCGTATAAATTCGCCGAGAGTCAAAACCTTTTCCCGAAGCAACCTTCTCTCCATTCAAAAATACAATATCTTCATCATCAATCATTCCTAATGAAAAAGTCAATGGCTTATTAGCCCATTCATCAGGGATTTGAATTTCTTTTCTAAACCAAACAACCCCATCAAAATCTGGAAGAACATTCTTTTCCCATTGCACAGGTAGAATCATAGAATTCCAATCTGTATCATCAAAACTTCGATCGGCCCAAACAGGTTTTCCCTCATCTAGGCCGCCATCTGAATCCAATAGTTTTTTCCTCCACTCCTGATCTATTTCATTATATTTAGAAAAGATTTTATCAACGTCAAAATTTGTTTTCTCAAACATTTGAGCCACATCTTCAAATCCCATAGTCTGGCGAATTGTATGAAAACTTGTCCATGCTTCAGCGGGTGTTCCACCCCAAGAGCAATTAATAACTCCAATAGGAACACTTAATTGCCGCCATAATTGCCGAGCATAAAAATAAGCTAAAGCTGAAAACTCAGGGACAGATGATGACGTGCAAACCTGCCATCCTCCCATCGTTGACTCCAAATTATCTAAAGGCAATAAGGAAAATGATTTTTTCACCTGAAACAAACGTATTGAAGGATAATTAGCCTCCATTATTTCCTGTTTATAGTTCATCACTTTTCCCCAACCAGCTAACGGCATCTCCATATTAGACTGGCCAGAACATAGCCAAACCTCTCCTATAAGAACATTTCTTAAAATTTTCTCTAAGCCATCAGATAAAATAATATCATACGGTCCTCCTGCCTGTGGAGTAGGTATCCGAATATTCCATTTACCTTCAGAATCAACAATAGTATGATATTCTTGATTAACCCAGCCAACTTTTACTGTAACCTTTTTATTTTTCTCGGCTTTCCCTTTAAACACCACACTACTATTTTGCTGTAATACCATGTTATCTGTAAAAAAGCCAGGCAACTCAATTTTTGCATGTACTCCTCCTATAAAATAACATAATACACAGGATATAACTAAAAATCTTCTCCACATAAATTCCCAAAATTATACCCCATATTATTTTTTCTCAATATAAAATAACATCACATCTTTCGCTGGAATATCAAAAGAAAAAGTTTTAGAAGCTATCAGTTCCGTTTTTCTCCATAATTCTTTTATTCTATACGTTTCTAAACCGGAAAGCCCTAAACGTTCTAAAGATATCTGAAATGAAGCTGGTTGTTCTGTATAATTAAAAACAGCATAATAACAAGAACCATACTTTTCCATTCTTACAAACTGATTTTCAGATTGCATTCCATTCCCTTCAACAGGACGGAAAGAAACACCGGTTGCTATTTTATTCACATCTTCATTAGTCAAAAATCTTTCAGCTCTTTCTTTTACTTCTACGGATCCATTTACACTAAAATCATCACCAGCAATATAAATTCCAGTAATAACCCCAGATGTCACACGAGCTCTATTTTCACCTTCTGTTGCATCGCGCAGGACTACATGATCAGAATCATTAAACTGATATACTCTATCCAACCACCATCCATACGATAATGCATTTAACGTATATTCTGTATCCTTGATTTTATTCCATGCATCACAAGCTATTCTCCTTGAATGAGCATAATGAGAAGGGAACAGTGGGGAAATAGATAAGTTCAGATACATATCACCAAAATACTTATTCAACAGCTTCATTCCATAATTATACCCCTGAATTCCAGTCGTAATATTCTTATTGTACCACTTATCAGCTTCCATGGAACCGTGTGACAAAAAATCAATTTTAACATATTCAAAACCTGTACGATGAAATAATTCAGATGTATTCTTCATCATCTTTTCCACAGCTGGATGGGTAGGGTCAATTGCATAGGCACCATCTAACTCCTGAGGATTCCCATTAGCATATAAATACAAGTCTTTATATTTATATTCAGGCATTTCTTCAACTACACGTTCCGGATTTTTTGCCCAATCAGTAAAAGGTGTCCAATAAATACCTGCCTTTTGCCCGTTAGCTTTACACCTTTCAACAAAATTTTTTAGTTCACTCTCTGTAAAACTATTCCATCCTGAGTCCAAACCAATATATACAGTACTATCCTCTGTAATAAAATGATTATTTTGTAGTTTTTCCTTAAAATAATCTGAGACTTCCAAAGCTTTATTGTAAGTTAAATTGAACTGTAAAGCTCCCCAACTATTCCATCCAAACGGAACTGCCTTATTCCAATCCTTCGGGGGAGCTATTACAGCATTTGCTTGAGCATATTCCTCCATACCATTACGCCAATCCTCAAAAAAGCCTATAAAAACTTTAGGAGATTTTATCTTTTTACCTATTAACTCTCCATGACTTTTAGAATCTCTAGTAGTTTTATCTGCAACCCCTCCATAACAAACAATTCTTTTACCTTTCAAACTATCATTTTCAGTAATCTTTACTGCCGACTTCCAGTTATCATGCTCTACAGATCCAAAAACAAAAGAATTTCTATTTTCATTATTAAAAATAGCTGTAACTTCATAACTTATCAAACTATCAATCGACAAAGGATATGATTTATATCTTACAAAACAGTCATTATCAAAAGGAACGAACAATACACGGTTATTTTCATCTCCAGGCAACACATCAACCAATCTACTTATATTAAATGGAGCCATAAAGTTTGACGAAACTTCCTGTTCGCTTTCCAAACAAAACTCAGTTAAAACATATTTTTTATCTGGATACACATAAAAAGACTGTATCAATTGAGGTAATTTATTATCTGTATAAATTATCTGATACAAAAAGCCATTACCAAAACCATCGGTAACCTTTTTAACTTCCACTTTATGATTGGCATAATCACATGTTGAAACTAAACGCCCAGACAACTTATAAGATGCATAAACATTATCATAAAGTAATTTATTTCCATAATTAATATCTACACCCTTACCTTGTTCATCATAACTTATTATCCACTGCCCCACATTTAAGTTTTTAGTTTCGCAGGATAATAAACTTATTCCCAAAACAACATAAAATAAAACAAAACGATACACACGATATAAACTAGTTCTCATAATTAAAAGATTTAAATTCATTTCTTGTTAAAAATAGTAAGAATCATTACATAGAAATAGAATGATTTCTGTCAATAATTTGAACTTTTGCGTCAAATACTCAACAAACAAATTATCCTCTAAGATTTATCACATTTCTTGCTTCATTTATTTTCCATAATAAGATTCAATAAAAAACACAGCTCCTATAAAAGCAACTTTTTTAACCAACGAATCTATAAATATGGATCTTTATCACTCAACTGTAATAGTTTTTCTAAAAATAATCTGATCAGAGGCACTACCTATCTGCAATTCAAAATCACCAGGTTCTACAATCTCTTGCATATTACAATCATATAAAGCTAATTCAGCAACAGGAACCCTCAATAAAACCTCACAACATTCATCAGGCCTTAATTCTACTTTTTTAAACGCCTTTAGCTGCTGAATTGGAGTTGCAACAGAACTAACTTTATCACGTACATAAAGCTGCACAACTTCTTTACCGACCCTTTTCCCTATATTTCTCAATTTTACTTTTACTTCAATCGTATCCGAAGCAGTAAATATGCTATCCGTTATCGAACATGAAAGATAATCAAATGAAGTATAACTCATTCCATAACCAAAATTCCACAAAGGCTCTGGCCGATCAAAAATATAGTGTCCTTTAGGCTCATTTATAGTTCCAGGCTTATCAAAGGGCTCTTCACGATCTGTTACATAATGATTATAAAAACATGGAGTATTTCCCGTACTTCGAGGGAACGACACATTCAATTTTCCAGAAGGATTCACATTTCCACACAAAATATTTGCCAAAGCAATTCCTTGTTGCTCTCCTCCATACCATTGCACCAACACTGCATCAGCATGCTCTTTTACCCATGGAATGGCCAAAGGTTTTCCGGCAATAAAGCACACAACAATAGGTTTCCCAACTTTTTTCACAGCTTTCAATAACTCCAATTGTTTACCTGGAAGTTCCAGTGAAGATAAATCAAAGCCCTCACCACTTGTTGATTTTTCAGGTGATCGCCCTAAATAAGTACTTCTTGTTCCTATTGCAACGATAGCAATATCACTACGAGAAACTTTCTCTACGGCCTCTGCTATTTTTGTTGTATCTTGACTCCACCAATCACAACCTTCTGCATAATTTATCTGTATTTTATTTCCACAAACAAGTCTTAATCCATCCAATAAATTAACACCCTCTTTCGTGTCACTACTTGTCCACGAATAATCTCCCATTACTGTTTGCGCCGCATTCGGTCCAATCAGTGCGATAGACTTATATTTGTCAAGAGATAACGGCAGGATTCCATTCTTATTTTCTAATAAAATAACACTTTCTTCTGCTATTTCCCTCGATAATGCTATTTTTTCAGCAGAACGAACTTTCTTTTCGATTTGCTCAGGAGAAGCATAATCATTATCAAATAATCCCAATTTAAACTTTACCGTTAAAATATGTCTCACCGCATTATCTATCAAATCTTCCGACAACTTACCATCTTTTACCAAACCTTCCAGGCATTCATACGAAGAATCAACATTTACATCTACTCCTGCCTTTAAGGCCATCAAGGCTGCATCTTCACGTGAAGCAACAGCATGATGAAATGTCATAAGACGTTCCACAGCCCCCCAATCTGAATAAACATATCCATCAAAGCCCAAAGTGTCTCTTAATATTTCTTGCAGGAAATAAGATGAACCTGTTACAGGAATTCCATCATATACACTATAACAGGTCATTACCCCCTGAGGATGCGTACATTGAATAACTTTACGAAAAGGATATAAATACAAACTATACAAATCTCTCTCTCCTCCAGCGACAGATGCACAATTCAATCCTCCAGAAGGAGAACCATGAGCCACAAAATGCTTCGGCATACAAGTTACGGCATGCTTCTGGTATCCACGAACAAATGCCATTCCCATCTCAGCAATCAAAAAAGGATCTTCACCGAAAGTTTCTTCAATCCGCCCCCATCTAAGTTCCCGCGCAATATCTAATACAGGAGACAAAATTTGATGAATCCCTATCGCTTGCGCCTCCTCCCCTGCAGCATCAGTCATCCGCTGAATAAGATCAGGATTAAATGTACTTCCTTGTGCAAGTGCATGAGGAAAAATAGTACACCCATTCTGAACAATACCCTGAATTCCTTCTGCACACGTTAACAATGGTATTCCTAAACGAGTTTGCTCTTTCATGTACTTCTGAAGCATACAATACATAACAGAACAATCATAAGCAGACATACTCATCTCATGTGTCGTACCATAGCTTTCTCCCTTAAAAATATGCTCAATTTCTTCTTTCGAAGCCGATTGGCGATTCTGAAGTTGTTTTATTTTCTCAGGCAAAGTCATTCGTCTCAGCAAATCCTCTACACGCTGTTCTACTGGAAAATCCGAATTTCTATAAACTGGAATATTTTCTGCATGAATGGATAACAAAGTATACATCCAAACTAAAATAATATACAATCTCTTATTCATACATATTATATTAAAAAAAGAAGAATCAATGATTATACGGCTCCACTAACAGTTTATAATCTCCTCCACCCAATAATTTTTCATCAAATTCAATAGCAAGATGCTTTGTTTCACCTGGCATCAAGGTAAAATAGTTATCATTCATAACAACAGGAAGGATACGCTCACCATCACTTGCACGTACCAATTGTACATGTATTGCAAAAGCAACTCCTAAAGCAGAGTCAGGTTGAGTTATGCTAGCCCGTACCAAAGCCTTTCCATTCTTTTTCTCTAATTTAGTAGAAATATCAAGAGAGGATGCTGAAGGAAGATCATTCATGGCTGTGAAATCTAATGAATAATTACTTCTCCAATAGGTATTTTCAGAAATAATCTCCCCTTCTTTATCCTTTAACTTCAAACGAATAAAATGTACATCCGACAAATCCTCGGAAGGTTCTGTTGCTCCCAATACATCTATAGACCAAAGAGAATATCCAAACCACCATCCACGTTCAATACCAAACAAACGTACATAGCGAGCATCCACTTCTGAAAAAAGAATCTCTTCAATCCCTCCAGTACCTTCATCTGTTTTATAAACCTCTTTCCAATCTTTAGCATCATTAGAAACTTGTATTTTATATGCTTTTCCATAAGAAGCTTCCCAGTGAAGCCGCACTCCACCAACAGACTGAACACTTCCCAGGTCCACATAAATCCATTCATTATCTTTTTTAGAAACAGAAGCCCACCTTGTATCCAATTTTCCATCAGTAACCATTTTTGCATCTCCATATTCCGTTGAGGATGCATATGCTGGTTTACCAAGTGAAAGGATTCTTCGTTTTTTATTAAAATCAATCAAAAAGCATTGAGTCGAAGTATTAGAAGCAGCATCAAGAACAACTGATTTACTATATCTTTTAACAGGTTTTCCATCCTTATTATAAATCATCACTTCAGCAGTCAAATCCTGTACATCACGCGCTGTTGTATTTGAAACTTTTACTTCATCCGTCACCGGATTCCAAAATATATGTAGTGGTTCACAAGCTGATTTACATCCCCAATATGCTCCAGTCAAATCATAATAATAATCATAAGTCTGCCATACCATACTAGGATAAGCCGACTGTCCCATCCACAGCATAATTCCTGAAGCATCTTCCCACATTCTATCCAACCAGCCTTCATACATGGCCTTATTCGCCTCGATATTGATTAATTGAGCCTTCTTACAAAAATCTTCTACGCCAACAGGTTCTCCAAATTTTTTTGCGATTGTCTGTTTATATCTATCAGGAGTTGCATTAAATGCAGATGAACCAAAGTAATGCAAATCCCACATTTTATCAATTGGCCACCAATGTTGCTTTGGCATAAATTTTTTTAAACTCTCAAAAGCTGGAACTACAGCCGTACCAATCTCAGTACGAAATCCCCAGCCACGTGCAGGATCGCCTTCTAATCCATCCGGGTATTTCATAAAATAATCTTTAGGATTCAACGCTCCCCATGGTCCGCTTCCCGTCAATCCTTGTGCGTGAGAATTCGCCTGAAAATAACGGTCTCCCCCATCAAAGGTTTTCACATTCTCCCGCATCCATCCTTCTAATGGAGGCTGAGGATTTGCTTCATTATCTCCACACCACACAGCAATACAAGGATGGTTTCTGACACGTTTGATTTTTTCAATCATATTATTATTAAACGCATTCAAATCATACGGTAAATTCGGATTAGAGTTAATCCAAAAATCATCCCAGACCATAATACCGTATTTATCACAGTATTGATAAAATTCATCATCCGTAGTAGAACCAAGCCAATTACGAATCATATTAAAATTCATCTCTTTATGTAAACGGATTTTGGTATCATATTCTTCTCCACGACAACGCAGCAAGTATTCTGACATCCCCCAATTAGCCCCTTTCACAAAGATGGGAACTCCATTTACATAAATATGAAATGTATTATCTTTTTTATCATACGAATATTTTTTAATCCCAAAAGTTACATTTTTCACATCTGATAATTTTTCATCAGACCAAACTTCTAAATGACATTGGTATAGGTTTGCTTCACCATATCCGTTAGGCCACCATAATTTAGGTCTATGAATACTCAATTGAGGGAAATAACGTTTATCCAGATTAATTGTTACCTTTCCTTTTGAATCAATCTCTATTTCTTTCTGAAATTCAATCCGACCAGGAGTTATTACTCCTTTCACCACAACCCTTTCTTTTTGACAAGCATTATTTTTTACCTCCATATTAATAGCTAAATCAGCCCGAGAACGAGTTGGCAAATCAGTTCGAATCCATGGATCAACAAGAATTACATTACCAGTGTTACTCAAATATACTTTATCTGTAATTCCACTATTCAATCCAGGCACATAAGGCATCCAGTCCCATCCTGCACTAGATAAATAAGTAGGACTTCCTTGATTTGCCAAAGGAGTTTGAGGAATATACACTAAGACAGCAAGTACATTTTTTTTATTTCTACTTACAATATTAGTTATGTCAAATCGTCCACGATGCATAAAACCATCAAGAGTTCCTAAAAAGAAACCATTCAAATAAATTTCAGCTTTTCGATTAACACCATCAAAATTCAACCAAATAGTTTCTTTATTAAAATCTTCAGGTATCATAAACTCTGTACGATACCAAAAGTTTCTATCATATTTAGATCTTTCTACCTTCTGAATATTATCTCCCCAATTGGGATCTTCCTCATAACCAGCTTGTACATATGAATTAAAAACAGTTCCTGGAACGACAGCATCCACCCACGAAGAAGCATCATAATCCAATTTCATCATTTTTTCCTCTTGTCCACTCAAATCAGCTTGTGGTTTTAGCTTCCATTGAGCTATCAAATTATTACTATGCAAAAACACATCTTTTGCATAAACAAAAGAGAAATTTATTACTCCCAAGAAAGTTATTGCTAATAATATTGTCAATCTACGCATAACAAAAAGCTAATTAATAGAAAACTTAAATATAGTTTTATGCCTATAAATATCCCCCGGATTCAATAGACAAGAAGGGAAATGTGCATGTGAAGGAGTATCCGGAAAATATTGTGTTTCAAAGCAAACCCCAGTATCTGGGATACAGTAATACCCCGAGGTATACAATAACATACCAGGGTAATCCGTAAAAACATCTACCCGTTTACCATTTGATGGATAAAATAATGACGCTGCATGAATCAATGATCGAGGCGTAGCCATACAATTTAAAATATAATAATGGTTATATCCTCTATTCCACCTAATTTGCTGGTTATTAATATCAAACATAAAATCACCTATTGGGTGAAAAAATGAGAAATCAAATGGAGTACCATCTACACTCACACACTGTCCCGTCGGTATAAAAGTAGTATCCGTTTCTAATATTTTGCTTGCATTTATTTGTAACCAATGTGTCGAAATTTTTTCTTTAGGATTACCTAAATTGAAATAGGCGTGGTTGGTCAAATTCACGTAAGTCTTTACATCAGTCGTAGCATAATAATCAATGACCAACTCATCATTTTCTGTTAATGAATAGATTACTTTTAACAAAAGGTTACCTGGGAATCCTCCATCTAAATGAGGAGAAAGAATAGAAAAACACAACCCATGATCAAGAATTTCCCATTCCCAACGTTTTCGTCCTATGCATGCACTACCACTATGATTAGTGTTAGCCCCATCATTACAATCTAGAAAATAACTTTTCCCATCAATAGAAAACTTACCTCCACATATACGATTAGCAAAAGGACCTATAACTGCTCCCATATAATAGGAATCCTGCATATAATCCACTATATCAGAATATCCTAATAAGATATTAGAAAAAGAGCCCTTATTATCCACTGTATCTATAGAAACCAAGGAGGCTCCCCAGTTAGTTAACTTAACAGTCGTTCCATTAGTATTTCGTAAGCTAAAAAGGCAAATATTTCCAACTGATTCAATGCAAGTCTCAGATAATACTGATATATCCATAATTAAGATATTGCCAATGAAAGCATCAGAAAAATCTGATGCTCTCATTGGTTTGTTTATTTATTTTTTTACAGTATACCCAGGATTCTGATCTTCTGGCTCATAATCATCATTTGTTTCAATCTCTGTATCCGGTATTGGATAACGTTTATGAAATTCTTGAATTGTACCAGACTCCTTAGCCCATTGATTACGTTCTTTCACCAATTCCACAAATTTATCTGTACGAATTAAATCTATACGACGCCATCCCTCAAAACAAAGCTCACGCATGCGTTCATCCATAATTTTATCACGGAATTCATCCTGTGACATACCTTCATTCCATTTTTTATCAGCAGGTAAATTCCATCCCCAAGCACGAGCACGAATATTATTATTTACAATTTGTACAGCTTCTGATGTATGACCAGCTTCATTTAAACATTCAGCATGAAGTAATAAAATATCAGCCAAACGAATCAAAGGATGATTCTTTCCAGAATTCCACATATTATTAATACCTAATCCAGATTGAATATCGGTTCGGAAATCTTCAAATTTCTTAATATGCGGTTTTAACTCATCAGTCGTTCCTGTCCATTGAGTCTTTGATAAATCTGGAGTTACGTCATACCAATTATCAGTATTAGTATTTTCTACCCATCCACCTGACTGATCAGGATTTGGCATATATTTATTAGTATGATAAGTAAAATCATAACGGATAGCTATTTCTTTTCGAAGATCTCCATCCTCCCATATACCTCCTTCTTCTACAGTCTTATACATAAAAGGAGTAGGGACTAAAAAGTCATAACCCGAAAAATAGCATCCTTGACTAAACCAGGCATCACAAGCACGTGAACCGCAATCAAATTGCCAATAATTGCAATCGGGCCAAACATTGTTAAATTGCAGTTCGAAAATTGATTCGCTCGTATTCATTTGTTGATAATCAAACAAATCTGCATAATCATTTACAAGCTGATAGCGCCCTATAATTTTTGTAAAACAAGCATCGGCCTTTGCAAAATCACGCAAACCTGTTTCTCCTGGAGCAGACATATAAGCTTTTCCTAACATAGCATAAGCTGCACCTGAAGTTGGATTTTGAGGCTCATTATCGTAAGAATCGGGTAAACTTTCAGATGCTACTTTAAAGTCATTAATAATAAAATCCCACACATCTTTCAATGGCTGAGGACCCAATCCCAATTCATCAGTTCTTTCCATATCGACAATTGGAATATTTCCCCAATACATAGCCAATTCATACATTAATAATCCCCGAAAGAAAGAAGCCTGTCCGGTTAATTTTTTTATCAAGGCCTTTTCTTCTTCATTCTGTGGTTCAACCAAACTTAATGCATAAATAGCTTTTGCAGCTGATGCTACAGCCGGCCAACGGTTATCCCAAATAGTCTTTACTTGCGTAGAAGTAGGATTTAGCTGCCCATTATATTTGTCCATGCCAGCTTGATCACCAGAAGATATCAACTGATAATTTCCTTGCTGAGTTTCATCATTACCCAAATATGGCATCAATCCATTACGTCCTTCCTTACAGCTACGATAACTTTTTGCCAAACCTGCAACCAAAGGTTCCACATTTTTCAAATCAGCAAAAACTTCATCCTCTGGTATCGAACCAGTGGGTTGCACTTCTAGGAAATCAGAACAGGATGAAATGTTAGCCGCCATTACACATCCCAATGAATATAAAGCTACGCTTCTATATATCTTTTTCATAATAAAATTCTTTTAAAACGACAAAACCCTTTCAATTAAAATGCTACATTTATACCAAATACATACATACGTGTTGGAGGATACCAATCACCAGTTTCGGGGTCATAACCATTATAATTAGTCAAACAAAACAGATTAGATCCTGTAGCATATACACGCAAGCTGCCCACTTTCATCTTATCAGTCAGATATTTAGGGAAATTATATGCAAGAGTCAACGTTGACAAACGCAAATACGAGGCTTTCTGTACACTAAAATCCATACTACTAGCAGAATAATGATTATAATCTACACCAGTAATAACTCTAGGAAATTTTGCGTCTGTATTTTCAGGAGTCCAACGGTCAAGTAAATCAACAGATGCAGCACTATTTCCCACACTAGTAATCAAACTTTCATAATATGGGCTAAGTTTTTTTGCACCATAAGAGTAGTTAAATACAGCATTTAATGAAATTCCCTTCCAAGATAAATCTGTAGAAAAGCCACCATAAAACTTTGGATCTGTTGAACCTATCACTACACGGTCATTTTGATCAATTTCATCATCGCCATTCGTATCCAATGGATACAAATCTCCAGGATTTACATTATAACCATTAAAGTTTATTTGGCTCAATCTATCCATATCCACCTCTTGTGCGATTCCTCCCGTTCTCCAAATATATATCGTATTACGAGATTCACCTAAGAACAAGTTACCTTCTTTTTGAATATTTCTGTCTGCATCTACATTATACACAACCTCTGCATTGCCATACAACTGTGTCACTTCATTACGGTCCATTGACAAAGTCGCATTAAAATTCCATTCAAAATCTTTCAAACGTAACAAATTAGCATCTAAAGAAAATTCCAAACCTTTGTTAGTAATTGCTCCAATATTTTCAATGGTAGAGCTGTAACCAGATGTCGTTGGTAACGAATGACTCATCAACAAATCTTTATTCTTAATATAAAATGCGTCTGCCGAGAAGCGTATACGATTATTTAAGAATCCCATATCTACTCCTAAGTTCCATTGCTGTTGTTTTTCCCAACCAATATCCGGAGTTCCACGACGTCCATTAGACACAAAAGAATTAGTGTAACCTGTATCTGCAGTACCTGTATAAGACACATTATACAAAGACATATAAGCAAAATCATCAATATTTTGATTACCAACAATACCAAATCCTAAACGCAACTTCAACTGGTCAAAAATATTCTGATTTTTCATGAATTTCTCCTCCGCAATATTCCAAGCAGCAGAAAAAGATGGGAATACTCCCCAACGATGTCCATCCGCAAATTTAGAAGAGCCATCATAACGAGCTGTAGCTGTTACAAGATATTTATTCTCATAACTATAATTTACACGAGCAATATAAGAGAGCAAAGTTTGTTCAAACCAACCAGTACCTAATCCACGTTGGTCCTTTTTATAGCCAGCACCTAAATTATGATAACCAAACCAATTAGAGCCAAAACCATAAGCAGTTGCATTAATATAACTCATTGTCGTACGTGTCGCACTTGTTCCAACCAAAGCAGTCAACTTATGTTTTTCGCCAAACATCGTATCATAGGATAATGTATTATCCCATTGCCATACCATGCGCGAATCACGATCATCTTTTGCCTCTCCCTGAGTTCCATAACGTTCTGATTCATAAATATCATTGGGAGTATATTTATTTTGAACTTTTGACGTATAATCAATAGCAAATGTAGACCGGAAATTCAATCCTTCTATTGGGTTGATATTTATATAATTTGAACTCAGAATACGATTGTAAACTTGGTCATTATCTACTTGCAATGAACGTAAAGGATTAAAATTATTCTGATCAAAAACTCCCTGCCAATTCAAAGTTTCCAAATCTTCAGAAATTTCCAACATAGGGTTAGCATTACGCGCACGAGTCATTACGCCATCATCTACCAATGAATTTTCGGTACGAGTAAATGAAGTGTTAGTACCAACTTTTAACCAAGTTTTAATTTGCTGATCAGCATTAATACGTCCAGTATATCGTTTCTGTCCGGATTTTTCAATTACTCCCTGATTATTAGAATAGCCAAAACTCAGATAATAAGAACCTTTATCTGAAGCATTAGATAAACTCACAACATGATTCTGCTGAACACCTGTACGGCTTACAGCGTCTAGCCAATCATAATTTTTGTTGTTTTCATAAGCATCAAATTCATAATCTGCAAAGACTGTATTTGACCCCATTACAACATCATTAATGTATTGATTAACATCACCATCTGGATTAGTCTGCTGGAAACCGTTTACGTAAGCTTCTTTTCTCAACTCAAACAACTGACGAGTATCCATTGTTTTGGGAGTTTTAGCATAAGTTTGAAAACCAACCCAACCGTCATAAGTAATTTTTCCTTCTCCCTTTTTGCCTTTCTTTGTAGTAATAACTACCACACCATTAGAACCACGGGATCCATACAAAGCTGTAGCAGAAGCATCCTTTAATACCTCAATAGAAGCAATATCATTAATATTAACTGCATTAAATCCTGAATAGCTATTATCCATAACTAAACCATCTACTACATAAATAGGATCGGTAGAGCCATTGATAGTATTCACACCACGAATTTTAATGCCAGCATCATCTGTCGGACGTGTAGGATTTGAAATTAACACACCGGCCACACGCCCCTGTAAAGCTTGATTCAAATTAGTAACAGGTTTCTCAGACAAAACATCTGCCCCAACACTTGAAACAGCCCCTGTTAAATCGCTTTTCTTCATAGAAGCACCCACAATGACTACTTCATCCAACAACTCTGTTTCTTCTTTAAGAATAAATCGCATTTTCTTACTAGAAACAGCCTTTTGTTCTTGGGTTACATACCCGATATAAGACACAACCACAACAGAATTCGTACCCACAGATAATGAAAATTCCCCGTTCAAATCTGTAATGACTCCATTAGTTGTACCTTTTTCAAGCACACTTGCTCCAATTACAGGTTCTGAGTTTGCATCTAAAACCACTCCTGTAACCTTTATATTTTGGCCTGTTATTACAGAACACCAAAACATAAAAAACAACAAACTTAATAACTTTGTCTTTTTCATAATTTTAAATTAAGTGATACATTTATTTTGAACACAACAAAGTTATCCAAATAAAGGTCGTACATTTTGTACTAATCCGTCAAAAAATGGAAAGTTTGGCGCAAATATTATAAAGACAAAAGCATTTCGACGTAAACGTACAATTTAGTAAAACAAATTCACCAAAATCTAATGTACCATATACGGATTCTATTCAGCTGTATTCTTATTTCCTGTCTGTGCCCGCTGCTGAGTCCTTATTTGTTTTTCAAATTCTTTAGGTGTCATACCAAACTGCTTAAGGAACATTTTACTAAAATAAGAAGGAGAACTAAAACCTACCATATAAACTATTTCTCCGATTCGGAATTCTCCTTCCTGAATTAGCTGAGCTGCTTTTTTCAGGCGAATCAAACGAATAAAATCCACAGGAGACATGTTGAACAACGTTTTTATTTTCCGCAAAAGACTAGAACGGCTCAAACACAAAATATCAGCTAATTTTTCAACATTAAAACCATCATCAACAATATTCTTATTAATTGCCTCTATAACTTGATTCATAAAATCTTCATCCTCCTTGCTTAATTGCATATTGTTAACAGGGAAAAATGGACGTTTAGAAAAAGCTTCTCTTTCCTTCCGCCGGTTACTTAATAATGACAAAATCTGAGTCTTTAAAAAATCAAATGAAAAAGGTTTCTCCACATAAGCCTCAGCACCAACTTTTAATCCACTAAGTTTACTTGTCAAATCGTTTTTAGCAGTAAGAAAAATAACCGGAATATGACATAAATTAATATCTGATTTTATCCGAGAACATAATTCATACCCGTCCATTACAGGCATCATTACATCACTAATCACCAAATCTATATGTTCATTCCTCAATACCTCCAAAGCCAATTGCCCATTCATAGCTGTTTCTACCATAAAGTATTCCTGTAACCTTTCCTTCATAAATTGCAAAATCGACGCATCATCCTCTACTATTAATAATTTGTAACCGCTAAATTCATTTTTATCCATGGGCGATTCGTGCAACAAAACTTCCTTCTTTTCCATCTCTACATTTTGTCGCACTACAGCCATCTGGGATCTATTCAAAGGAATAGATAAAACAAAAACATTATTTTCCTGACTATTGTCCAAATATAGATTTCCTTTATGAAGCGAAGCCAATGAACGAGCTAAAGGAAGTCCAATACCAACTCCTTCTCCAGAATTCATTTTTTGTTTTTCAACCTGATAAAAAGGCTCAAATATTTTCTGTTCATTTTCTACAGCAATTTTTTCCCCATCACTTGCAACTTTTACGATAAAGTGAGTTGTTGTATAAGTTAATTCTATTTTTATTTGCTTTTTACCGTATTTACGTGCATTATTTAATAAATTACTAAGAATCTTAGTAATCGCCTCCCTATCTATACATGCCCATATTTCTTCATCAGGCATTTTCACCTCCAATTCTTTAGATTCATGAACCATCGTTGGCTCAAATCGATCGATAGTTTCTTGTAACAAATTTGTCACATTCACATCCTCATAGGTTAACTTCAATTTATAAGCGCCTATTTTCTGAAAATCAAGTAATTGAGCAGTCAAATTCAATAAACGTTTTGTATTCTTGGCTATAACTTGCAAGTTTTTTATCAAAAGAGGTTCCTTTATTTCCATTTCTTGAATAACCTCCAACGGTCCATTAATCAACGTTAGCGGAGTACGAACTTCATGTGCAATCTCAGTAAAAAATTCAATTTTAGCTTGATACAATTCTTTCTCCTTCTGAACCTCAAAAAAACGCTGTTTTGCTAATAATTGCTTATTCTTACGATTCCGATACCAAAAGAACCAACCCAATAAAGCACTTATACCCAACAATATATAGAAAAAATAGGCTAAATTAGAAGCCCACCAAGGAGGAAGTATAGTAATCTTCAAAGAACGAACAGATGAATTCTCATTATTTATATCCGTACAAACTTGAAAAACATACTTCCCTGGAGACATATTTGCATAAGAAATACGAGAGTTATCATTTGAATAATTCCAAACCTTCTCACTAGGTAACAAACGATAATAAAACTGATTATCTGAAGATGAGAAAAAAGAAAGTGCAGAAATATCCAAACTAATGTTAGACCTATTATAAGGAAGAACGATATTCTTTGTTTCTATGATGCTCGTTTTTAATGGTGAATTAGGAGTATGCACTGTAATCTCCTCATTATAAATACTTAAACGGGAAATATAAACAGGATAACTTTTATCTAGTTCCTCTTTTACGTAAGGATTAAATGAAACCAAACCATTAACACTGCCAAAATAGAACTTTCCATCATGGCCCTTAACCGCAGACTGATAATTAAATTGATTACCAAGTAAACCATTTTCCACAGTAAAAACACGCATATTTCCACTTTCTGGATTAAATTGAACTAATCCTTGATTTGTACCCATCCATAAATTACCTACCGTATCTTCCAATATTTTATAAGCAACGTCATCAGGAAAACCTTCAGACAAGGAGTATCTAACAAAGCCATCATTACGCACATCATACTTACAAATACCTCCACGATCCGTTGACAGCCAAATCTGTCCTTTATGATCTTCCATAATCGCACTTACAGAATTAGAACTTAGCGAATGAGCATCTTTTCCGTCTGACAAATACTTCTTATACAAATCTTTCTTTGCATCATATTTCCATAATCCACTTCCCATAGAAGCAATCCATAAAGTGCCATGTGAATCCTCATACATATCAAAAATCCAATCATATCCAACTTCCTTTACACGCATAAATCCCTCAGAACCCAAATCCTGCCTATAAAGTCCCCAGCCTGTTCCAATCCATTTTCGTCCCTTACGATCAACCAGAAAAGAGTATACACTACCTTCCTCTAAACCAAGCTGTTGAGGAGAGAAGGTAGTTGTTTTAGCGCCCTCAATAATTATCAATCCTTTTTTATACAACCCCACATAAATTTTACCATCATGATTCCACAATCCTAAAACAAGTTCCTTACCAATACCAGAATAATTACAGATTTTACCATTATGTGGAGTAAAAACACTAACCCCATCATTTTCTGTTCCAATCCACAACGTTCCGTCATCCCCTTGTACCAATCCTCTTATTCGCTGTTTTCCCATTGAAAAATCATCACCAGCCAATAAATATGATTCAAAAGTAAATCGACGTTTAGACAAATAATTTGCCCCTCCAAACATAGTACCAAGCCAAATACCACCTTTTCTATCCTGATACATTGTATAAATAATATCATCAGAAAGACTGAAAGGTTGTAGCATATTCTGTTTCAGATGAAGGGATGTCCCCTCTTTTTCATTTAATATATAAAGCCCATCATGAGTTCCTACCCAAATTTCATTATCTATAACTAATACATTTCGCACAATCGTATTGCCACATTGCAGTAAAGGCATATCCGAGAGCAAATTACGCTTATAATTATATTTCTTTATAGCCCCAGTTTGCAATGACAATATTAAGTAATCATTCTGCTGATAAAGAGAATTTATTTCCATCCCCAAAAGAGAACGTCCTGTTGTATCTTCTGTAATTTGTTCAAAAATATCTTTCCGCTTGTTATAACGGAACAAACCGACATTCCAAGTTGCGATATATATTTCGCCATCATCACATACACAAATACCATTAGGAGACTCTATCTTAAATTTTTGACTGATTTGATAATGATATAATTTTTCACCTTTATAACGAAAAATTCCCTGATCAGGAATCACCACCCAAATATTCCCAGATTTATCGCTAACAATATTAGACACCCAATTTTCCATGGCAATACCTTTATCTGACTTTAGCGAAACAAATGAAAAAACATCCTTACGTAAATCATATCGATACACTCCTCGGTCTGTTCCCACCCATAAACAATGATTAGTATCTTCAAATAAGGCAGAAATATTATGATTAGAAACTCCCAGCACCCGATCATCACAGTCAAAACGTACTACAGATTTTCCATCATAACGGTTCAAACCATTTTTAGTACCAAACCACATGAACCCATAACTATCTTGGAGGATTGCTTTTACATTACTAGCAGATAAACCATCTTCACTAGAAACATGATAAAATGAATAAGAACTACGATTAATCGAATACAAATTAGATAAACCCAATAATACACACAGTATAAAACAGTAGACGTATTTCATATGCATTAGAATCTAAAAAAATTGATAATATTATCACAGCTTGAAAACACAAATACCTGGTACCTGCCAAGCCTAAACCTTGCAAACATACATAAAATTTATTGTTTTTCTATAACTGTCTTTTAAGAATTTTCAAACTCACAAACCATCATTTTAATGCCCTCAAAACTATCTACAAGTTTAATTCTCATCTTTCAGAACCACTATTAAAAATGATGATAAAAATAAAACAAATGCGTCAAATGCCCCATTTGTTTTATTATTAGATAGATTAGTGTTTCACTAAGCAGGAAGAAACATCTAATTTCGTAATATTCATTAATCAAAAAAAATAATATTATGAAATGTACAAAATTTGCCATAGCAATATTTGTCAGTTTAGCTTTACATGGATGTAACAAATATCCAAAAGAGGCATCACATTTAGAACTATTCTATCAACAACCTGCAACCGAATGGATGGAAGCACTTCCCATAGGAAACGGACGTATTGGAGCTATGATTTACGGAGGCATAGGCACTGAAAGAATTGCCTTAAACGAATCTAGCATGTGGAGTGGAGAACCCGACGACAATCAAGAAATACCTTTCGGAAAAGAAAAACTCAATCAGCTTCGTTATCTATTTTTTTATGGAGATATTATAAAAGGAAATCAACTTGCAGGAGAATCATTACATGGAACTCCTCATTCTTTCGGAACACATTTACCCATAGGAGAAATACAATTACATTTTTCTCACTCTTCGGATAAAGTCACAAATTACCGTCGATCATTAAATATAGAACAAGCCTTGTGCAAAATTGATTATCAAATAAATGATACTATTTTTACACGAGAATACTTTTCTACTAATCCAAGTGATGTTATTGTCATGCACCTTCATACAAATAAACCTAAAGGAGTTTCTTTTACTTTAGGAATGGACCTGTTGCGTGAATCTGACATAAATACCTTAAATAATCAAATCATATTTAAGGGACAAGCATTGCAACCAATGCATGGAAAGGGAGGAGTTCTTTTTGAAGGACGAGTTGCCTTACAAATACATGGAGGAAAAATAAAAAACACATCTCACTCCATTATTGTGGAACAAGCAGATAGTGTGACATTAATAAGTGATGTACGAACTAATTATAAAAACAATGACTACTCTCAACTTTGTCAAGAAACAATAACGAAAGCACAAGCGCAAGATTTCAATAAATTAAAGACAAGCCATATCATTGATTTTTCTTCTTTATTTAACCGTGTATCAATCCAGTTAGGAGAAGACAGTCTGAACTATCTGCCAACAGATACACGTTGGCAACAAGTCCGTAATGGACAAACAGATACTGGGTTGGATGCCCTACTTTTCCAATATGCACGATATTTGCTCATTGCCTCATCACGAGAAAATTCTCCATTACCAATTGCTCTTCAGGGTTTTTTCAACGATAATCTAGCTTGTAACATGGGATGGACCAATGATTACCACTTAGATATTAATACGCAACAAAATTATTGGATAGCCAATGTGGGAAATTTAGCAGAATGTAATTCCCCCTTATTCTCTTTTCTCAAAGACTTAAGTGTACATGGAAGCCAGACGGCTCGTACCGTATATGGCTGTAAAGGATGGACCGCACACACTACTGCCAACATATGGGGATATACGGCCCCGTCAAGCAGCATTGCATGGGGGCTATTCCCAACAGCCGGTTCATGGTTAGCATCTCATCTTTGGACACAATACGAATATACTCAAGACAAAACATTTCTTAAAGAGACCGCTTATCCAATTTTAAAAGGAAATGCAGAATTCCTATTAGACTATATGATTAAAGACCCACGTAATGGTTATTTAGTTACAGGACCAAGCATTTCACCGGAAAATTCTTTTTTATATCAAGGAGAAAATCTTTGTGCTTCCATGATGCCGACCTGTGACAGAATACTTGTATATGAAATATTTCAAGCCTGCATAAAGTCAGCCCAAATTCTAAACATCGATCAAGATTTCAGAAAACAGCTGAAAACAGCCATCAATCAACTGCCACCTATTCGTCAAAGAAAAGATGGAGCAATATGTGAATGGATGGAAGATTATGAAGAAGCACAACCTAATCATCGGCATACAACACATTTATTAGGATTTTATCCATATCATCAAATAACATTAGATAAAACTCCGGAATTAGCACAAGGTGTACGCAAAACCATTGAAAACAGATTAGCGGCAGAAGGATGGGAAGATACTGAATGGAGCCGTGCAAACATAATCTGTATTTATGCCAGATTAAAAGATGCCATTCAGGCATACAACAGTCTTCAAACCTTTAAAAATAAACTGACACGTGAGAATTTGTTTAGTATCTCTCCAGCAGGCATTGCTGGTGCACCATACGACATATATGCATTTGATGGAAATGCAGCTACAGCAGCAGGCATCGCAGAAATGTTAGTCCAAAGTCATGAAGGTTATACAGAGTTTCTTCCTTGTTTACCTTCACAATGGAAAGATGGAAGTTTTAGTGGGCTCTGTATCAGAGGAGGAGGTGAAGTATCTGCTAAATGGAGAAACTCAGTCCTTACTAATGCCACTTTAAAAGCTATTTGTAATAACTCTTTTCAGATAAAACTTCCTAAAGGCAAGACTTACAAAATTCGATTAAATGGAAAAGAGCTAGAATCACCTCATACAGAGATTCTTACAATAAACATGAATAAAGGAGATATATTAGAGTTAAAATAATAACAACAAGATTATGAATAAACGATTATTAACAACATTGTACTTATTCTGCTGCTTTATCATTCAGTCAATAGCTACAGAATATAACCTTTCATCCCCCAATGGAAAACTAAAAATGAAAGTAACCACAGGAAAAGAAACAAAATTAGAAGTATGGTGCAACAATTATCCTCTACTTTTACCTTCTTCTATTGGTATGCATCTTGCTGATGGAAGTTTTATAGGAGGAAAAACAAAGGTGACAGCCCAAAATTCACAGACGGTTAACAATAAAATTGAAGTTCCATTCGGAAAAAACAAAATACTTAATGAATCTTATAACCAACTTATCCTCTCTTTCGGAACAGAATATGACTTAATTCTCAGAGCATACAATGAAGGACTTGCCTACCGCTTTGTTACCCATATTAATAAAGAAATCATTATTGAAAAAGAAGATGCTATATTCAATTTCCCAATAGCACCTAAGATATATTTTCCTGAATGTGACGCTTATTATGGCGAGGAAACAGAACAATCCGGAAAGAAACACCAGATTCATCAAGGATATAGAAACTTTGAACGATTATATAAAGTCTACAATTCACCTTCAGATATAGAAAAAGGACATTTTTCTGTGTCACCGGTTCTATTTGAATATACAAGTACTCCCTACAAATTAGTAATAACAGAATCAGACACATACGATTATCCAGGCTTATATATGGAAGCAAACGGAACAAACTCTATGAAGGGAAAGTGGGCACAATATCCTAAAAAAATAATGGATAGCGACCCTTCAAATACTAAGCGCTGGTATTCTAACCATTTGGTAATTTCCCGTGAGAACTATATTGCAAAGACATGGGGAAAACGCACATTTCCTTGGCGCGTCATCATTGTTTCGGAAAATGACAAAGAACTTCTAAACAATGAATTAGTATATATGTTAGCTGAGCCATGTAAATTAAAAGACATTTCTTGGATTAAACCAGGGAAAAGTGTATGGGAATGGTGGCATAAGGCTGTATTGGAAGGAGTAAACTTTCCTGTTGGAAATACCAATCTATCATTAGAAATGTATAAATATTACGTAGACTGGGCTTCTAAACATAAATTCGAATACATAACATTAGATGCAGGATGGTCCGAAAGCTACATCCAAGAATTATGCGAATACGCCAAACAGAAAAATGTAGGGATTTTAGTTTGGACATGGGCCAGCTGCGTTCGTGAAAATCCTGATGACTGGATAAAAAAGATGAAATCGTATGGTGTATCAGGAGCAAAAATTGACTTTTTTGAACGCAATGATCAAGAGGCAATGCGATGGGGAAGAGAATTTGCAGAACGATTAGCCGCTAATCAAATGATAGCTATATACCACGGATGCCCTGTTCCTGTTGGTTTAAATCGCACCTATCCCAATATCTTAAATTACGAAGCTGTGCGAGGTGCAGAATGTAATTTCTGGGAAAAAACCATTACCCCTGAATACCATACACGTTTCCCTTTCATTCGCTCACTGGCCGGGCCTGAAGATTATACACCTGGAGGTATGAGAAATGCAACCTTAGAAGAATTTAAGCCAATAGACAAGCCTAACACTCCTCCTATGAATATGGGAACTCGCTCCCATATCATGTCCATGTATATTATATACGATCAATGGCTTGCTTATTTATGCGATTCTCCCTCAGAATATGATAAATGTCCAGATATTCGGGATTTCCTATCTAACGTTCCATCAATATGGGACAAAACAATCCCGCTTGACTCCAAACTTGGAGAATATATAACAATAGCCAAACAAAAAGATAATGAATGGTATGTAGGAGGAATGACAAATTGGACTCCAAGAGAAATAAACGTTAATTTTAACTTCTTAGAACCAGGTATAAAGTATCAAGCAACCATATTAAAGGATACCTCAGATTCAGGAGAACATCCTCAACAATATACTTGTGAAACAGTATTTGTTACTTCTGAAAGTAACTTAAATATATATATGGCTAAGGGTGGAGGATTCGCAATTCACCTAACAAAGAAATAAAATTTACATTGCTATAAAAAACGAGTATGAAATTACACAGAGGCGAGGGATTATAAATCATCCCTCGCTTAACTCTAAAAGCATAATAATTAGAGACATATCTCTTATCCTACCACATAACGGGCATACTTTCCAGTTAACCGGCGAAGCAGAATCACCAGTCCCCACGATACAAGGAAAGCAACTACCGCAGCAAACGGTATCTGCAATCCGACAGGCACGTGACACATACGGGCCAGCACTACGCTCGGACCGGTGAAGAAATAATGAATCATATACACTCCGAAACCGCATACCGTCAGATTGGCAAGGGCTTTCTGTATTTGCTGATTATTTACACGGACTTTCTTGCAAAGCATGAATAATGGAATGGTCATCAGCACCACGTTCGGTGAGCAATAGTAGAAGAAAAGTTCAAGCTGTTCTTCCGTGCAGTCGGGCGATGCGGTCATGTGACGGAAACCGAAGAACGTGACACAGAAACCTACGACAAACATAGGGATTCCCCATCCCAGTGTTTTTGCCAGGCTCCATTCCGTGTGACGCAGATAATGTCCTAACAGCAGATAACCGTTGAATCCGGCAAACATATAGAGCATATAAAACTCGTTCCAGGAACAGGAACCCCAGATGTAAGGCCCTACAAACTCCCTGTAATAAGGAACAAAAAGCGTCACGCCCCAGGCCACAAGGAACCAGCGCTGTGCTTTCCGGCTGGCTTTTTCCACCCAGGCAGAAAATACCGGCATGTACAGATACAGCCCGATAAGCAGATAAATGTACCACATGTGCACGTCTAGCAAAGAGAAGTTAAACGGCATCTGTGCAATGTATCCCAACGATACATCGAGTGACTGGCGCATCACCTCCTCACCTGAATACGGGAAAAAATCGAGAATGACTTCCGGAGCTACTCCCAGCAACCCGGTAACCCACGGGAAAAGATTGTAAATGACCGACCAAATAAGGAAAGGCCAGAACACACGCCCGATGCGTTTACGATAGAATGGTGCCACCTCCCCTTTTACCGGCAACAGCAAAGCTCCTGTAATCATCACAAACAAAGGCACACACGGACGAAGCAAGGAACCGTACACGGCACCCCACCACTTGATTTCCGCAATATTGGCCGGAGGTTCTCCCGGATAGAAGTTAAACGGGTCTGCCGAATGGCAGCATACTACAGTGAACATGGCTACCAGACGAACCACGTCGAGCCACACAATGTGTGTTTTTTGAGTAGGATTTAAAGTTGAGTCCATAATAACTAACTGATAATTTGAAGATTATACCTATATTTTCATAATATCCCAAAGGAGTCCTGACGAACAGAAAAAAACGCAAGTGCGTTTCCACAAAAACGTACTTGCGCTTTAAGTAAAACGCCTAAGCGTTTTGATCAAAACGTCCTTGCGTTTCGGATAAAACGTCCTTGCGTTCTCTTCCAAACGCAAAGGCGTTTTTTGAGTCTTATTTATCGCCGTACATACGGGCACGCATTTCCTTGATATGATCGGATGAAATATACTCGTCGTAGCTCATCATCTTGTCGATGATTCCGTTCGGAGTCAGCTCAATGATACGGTTGGCCACAGTTTCGATGAACTCATGGTCGTGTGAGGCAAAGAGCACATTTCCCTTGTAAATCTTCAGGTTGTTGTTGAACGCCTGAATAGATTCCAAATCCAGGTGGTTGGTCGGAGTATCCAGAATCAGACAGTTGGCATTACGTAACTGCATGCGGGCAATCATACAACGCATCTTCTCACCTCCCGACAGCACGCTGACCTTCTTCATTACCTCTTCACCGGAGAACAACATACGGCCGAGGAAGCCTTTCATTTCCACTTCATTGCCCTGACCGTACTGGCTCAACCAGTCTACCAGGTTCAGGTCGCAGTTGAAATAATCCGTATTATCCAGCGGCAAGTAAGCCGTGGTAATGGTTACTCCCCAGTTATAGTGTCCGGCCTGTGCCTTACGGTGTCCGTTGATAATCTCAAACAAAGCCGTCATGGCACGCGGATCGCGGCTCAGGAAGACAATCTTGTCGCCCTTCTCCACGTTGAAGTTCACGTCATTGAAAAGCACTGTTCCTTCTTCCGTTTCGGCACGCAGTCCGGAAACCTCCAGAATCTGGTTACCAGGTTCACGGTCCATCGTAAAGATGATACCCGGATATTTACGGGAAGACGGCTTGATTTCATCCACATTCAGTTTCTCCAGCATCTTCTTACGGCTGGTAGTCTGCTTGGATTTCGCTACATTGGCAGAGAAACGACGGATAAATTCTTCCAGTTCCTTACGTTTTTCTTCTGCCTTGGCCTTCTGATTCTGCTGCTGACGGAGAGCCAGCTGACTGGATTCATACCAGAAGCTATAGTTACCGGCAAAGAGGTTCACCTTACCGAAGTCGATGTCCACCGTATGCGTACATACCGAGTCAAGGAAGTGACGGTCGTGGCTAACCACAAGCACGGTATGTTCAAAGTTAGAAAGGTATTCTTCGAGCCAGGTCACCGTATCCATATCCAGGTCATTGGTCGGCTCGTCGAGCAACAGGTTGTCCGGATTTCCGAAAAGCGCCTGTGCCAGCATCACGCGCACCTTTTCCTTACCACTCAAATCACCCATCAGCGTGTAGTGCTTGTCTTCTTTTATGCCCAGTCCGCTCAGCAGGATAGCTGCATCGCTCTCGGCATTCCAGCCCTCCAGTTCGGCAAACTTTTCTTCCAGTTCGGCTGCCTTGATACCGTCTTCATCGGTAAAATCTTCCTTGGCATACAGAGCCTCGCGCTGCTTCATGATATCCCAAAGGATGGTGTGTCCCATCAGCACGGTATCAAGCACCGTGTGGGCATCAAACTTAAAGTGGTCCTGGCTCAACACCGAAAGACGTTCGCCCGGTCCCAGGGTAATGCTACCTTTAGTAGGGTCCAGCTCGCCTGAAATCACTTTCAGGAACGTAGACTTACCGGCACCGTTAGCTCCGATAATACCATAGATATTACCATTCGTGAACTTCAGGTTCACGTCGTTATACAACACTCTTTTACCAAATTGAACGGCTACATTTGAAACTGTTATCATCTGTTTTTTCTACCTTTTTTGAATTATGGCACAAAGATAATATAAAAATATGAGATACAGTATAAAGGAGAAGAGGAGGTTTCATTTCCGGCAGATAAGTACCACACACACCTTACGAAATCAAAACCAGTCTTTCAATTCCGAAGCTTTGGCCTTGCTGATGATGATTTTCTCGGGCACCGGCACTTTCAGGTTGATAGCCAACCGTCCGTTGAACCACAGGCTGATGTCGGACACGGCCTTTCGCGACACGATAAACTGGCGGTTGGCACGGAAGAAATCGTGCGGATTCAATTGCTCGGCCAGTTCGTCGAGCGACTGAGAGAAGACAAATTCTTTCCCCTCACTATCCACTGCCTTGACCAGTCCGTTGGAGATATAGAAATACTGGATAGCCTCCACCGACACAGGCAGAAGTTTATCCCCCTTCACCGGCACCAGAAAATGCGTCTTGTAATTTTCTTCCTTTTTCAAGCTACGGATGATGGCCGACAAGTCAGGCTGTTTCTCTTCCTTCACCTGTCCGCCCAGCAATTCCAGTTTGTGCATGGCCTCCTGCAAATCAGTCCGGCTGATAGGCTTGAGCAGATAGGCCACACTATTCACTTTGAAGGCGCGCAAGGCATATTCATCGTAGGCCGTAGTAAAGATGATGGGGCACGTAATGTCTACCTGCGCACAGATGTCGAAGGCTGAACCGTCTGCCAGATGGATATCCATAAACACCAGCTCCGGCATGGGATGCGTGCGAAACCACTCCACCCCGTCGAAAATGCTATCCACTTCGCCGACGATTTCAAAATCGGTGTCCACTTCCTGCATCACGGCCTTCAAGTTGCGCAAGGCCGCTTTCTCATCTTCTATAATCAAAGTCTTCATATCAAAGGCAGAATAACGGTGAAACGATGATTTTCCTCTTTTACGATTATGTCTTTTTTATACAGCAACTGATAGCGCTTGGCCAGATTTGCCAGTCCGATACCCATGCCGGCACTCCCTCCCCGTTTGGGCTGAAGCGGATTGCTCACCTCCACCGTGTCACCTTCGGCTATCACAGACACTGTCAGCGGACGGCGGTTACTGATTTCATTGTGCTTCACAGCATTCTCCACCAATAGCTGCAGGGCCATGGGTGGCAATTTTCGTGACATCAGTTCCGGATGGATACGGATATCAAACTGAAGATTCTCTTCATAACGCACCTGCAAAAGGTACATGTACGACTGTACGAACTCCATCTCCTCGCGCAAAGTCACAGAATGCGACTCATTGTCCTGCAAAGTGTAGCGCATCACCCGCGACAATTCTTCCAGATAATGGCGAGCCTTATCGGGCGATTCCCGAATCAAAAGGTACAAAGTGTTCAGCGAATTAAACAGCATGTGAGGGTTCAATTGGCTTTTCAAAGCCTCGTACTGATTGATGACATTCTCCATGCGCAACTGCTGGTTCTCAAGCAGCATCTTACGACTCTTCCGGTTCTGATGGAAGAAATAGCAGCTTCCCGTCACAATGCAGGTTATCAGGAAATCACGCAAGGGATGAAGATAATGATGAAGCATGGCATCAATGGCAGGCACATCGAAATGCTGATGCAGGTAAACAAAGCATTTGCCCAGCAGGTTACTTACTACCCAGGTCAGCACAAACGAACAAACCACCTTTTTCCACCCGATAGAAACCATATCACTATTGAAACGGAACACGGCTTCATTCAGAAAAAAGAGAAAAAGAAGGGAAAGGTACGTGAACAGTACCTCATTGCCCACATCGGCCCAGTGCATGCCCGGAAACGAAAGCCCGTCGGCCGAATACGGATTCGACAAGGTAATCAGTTCCGGGAAATGCGTAAGGAATGCCACCATGATGGAGATGGCATTCACTATCAGCACATATTTATTGCTCCAGATTCGCTTCATGCTGCAAAGTTATTCATTTTTTGCCGACTTACGTGCCGACACATACATGCCGGGACGAAAATCTTTTTGCGGATGAGCCACACGGGCATACACTTTGATGGAACGGTTGGCATTGTCTACCATCTGGTCAATGGAAACCAGTACGGCTTCGAAGGTTTCATTCCCCATTCCGTTTACATGAAACTCCATACGGTCGCCCACATTCAACTTATCCAGATCTTTTTCGTAGGCTGTAAGCTGAAGCATCGGGGCCTGCTTGTCAATCACATCACACACGGGCTCACCTACATTGAAATATTTTCCTACGTTCACGTTCATGTTCGTGACATAACCGTTTAACGGCGCTTTTATTTCCAAATAAGGCTGAATACCTTTTGTCTGCAAGCTGCGGGCATCCACTCCCAAAATCAGCAACTGGGCCGCAGCTGCATCCAGACGGCTCTTCATCGACAAATATTCCGCCTTGCTCTGCTGCATCCGTTTTTGTGAAGCAGCCTCATGAGAAGCCAGATTCTGCTGGCGAAGATATTCTTTTTCCAGGAACTCTGTCTGCGCAGCTGCATCGAGCCAGGTTTGCTGCAAGGCTATGAATTCCGGATTCTCCAGTGTCAGGATAACCTGGTTTTTACGTACATAATCGCCCGGAAGGAAAGAAACACTGTGTACAGCCCCACCCATACTAAGGGTAATCGTTGCGTGTTGCTGTGGCGGTATCATCAAGATGCCGTTAAAAGAAGGTGCATTGGCCACCTGAGTAGCTCCCGTAGTACCGTCCACTTCCAAACTGTCGGCAGATGCCTGAAGACTGTCCTGCTGTACGGACTGTACCGCTGTAGATTCATCGGATGTTTTTTCAGTGGCACCACCTCCGCAAGAGGCCATCACCAGCGAGTAGCATAAGGCTGAGAAAAAAAGAATTTGTTTCATCTTGCTATGTTTTTTTATTTTTATTCTGTATATAATTCGATTTCCAACACGGATACATTGTATGCATATACTGTCTCAATATAATTCCGGCGAATGTCACGGGAAGCATTCAGACTCTGCACAAACTCCGTAATGTTGATTTCACTTTCCTTGAACTTCATCAAGGCACTTTCCTGCAAAGCATCCGCCTCTTTCAACGCAGCCTTGGCATAATAATCCAGGCTTTCCTGCTGCTGACGCACACGACGGTAAAGTTCCTCGACTTTGTTATTCAGTTGCACACGGTTCTGTTCAGCCTCCCATTGAGCAATCTGCAGACTCACTTTTGCCTGCTTGCTGCGACTGCGCTGCGGGAAGAACAGAATGGGGAAAGACACTCCCACCATCCACGAATTCAGGCCATTCAGCGGAGCAATTTTCTGACGGACATAACCCAGCGAAAATTCCGGGAAGAACTTGCTCCGTTCTATCCGAAGCTGCGATTTCTTTTCCTGCACCTGACTGGCAAAATAGTTCAGATGAGGAGCCGAAAGCATCCGGTCTTGCAAGGACAGCGGAAGCACAGCCAATGAGCTGTCATTGGGAACCACCTGTTCACCGGCATAACATGCCCAGGCGAAACGACGGGAAGCCAGTTCCATCTCCTCCCGCGCCTGCAAGCTGCGAGTGTGAAGTTCGGCAGCAAGTGTTGCAATCATATTACGCTCCGTCTGGTCAATATCTCCCTGCTGGTAACGCAAGTCGCCGCTCTCACGCAATTTCAACGCCAGTTCTTCTTGCGCTCCATACAAATGATATAGGTGGAAAGCATACTGATAATATACCCAGGCCCGTTTCACTTCAGCCACAATCTCTTTCTTCACCATGTCACGGTAATGAGTGCCAGTGGTTACCTGGGCATTCACCAGTGCATTCTTATAAAAAGGAGTCAGCAAAGAGCCTAACGACTGTTCCACGGCCAGTTCATTATCTTTCTTGTATTCCCCGTTCAATTGTCCCCAGGAATAGCTGAACGAGGTATTTCCTCCATCCCACACTTCACCACGGGCTGCCCGGCTGCGTTCAATTTCCGCACTGGCCATCTTCAGACGGGGATGGTTCTGCAAGGCTATTTCTACCGCCTCATCCAGAGTAATTGCTTTCTGCGGAGTAACTGCAGAAACGGATACAGCTGCGAGGAGCAACATACACGTCATACCCGCCTTGCGCCCCAACCGTGCGCGATGTCTTTTCCGGCCCCACAGATGGGCTATCACATTTACCAGACGATAAAATACCGGAATGACAATCAGGGTCAAAACAGTAGACACTATCAGCCCACCAATCACTACCGTAGCCAGCGGACGCTGTACCTCGGCACCGGCAGAAGTAGCTACGGCCATCGGCACAAAGCCCAATGAAGCTACCAATCCGGTCAGGAAAACAGGTCTCAACAGATGAGGACATCCTTTTGCAATAATTCGGTTCGTACACATGGTATATGTTTTTTCTTTTCGCAAATCATTAAAATGGTTAATCATCAGAATACCGTTCAACACGGCTACACCAAACAAGGCAATGAATCCTACACCGGCTGAAATACTGAACGGAAGTCCGCGCAACCACAGAGCTACCACACCGCCAATCAGGGACAAGGGCACTGTAGAAAAGACAACCAATGAATAGATGACACTGCGGAAGGCAAAGAACAGCAACAGCAGAATCAGCATCAGTGCAATCGGAATGACAATGCTCAGGGTACGCACGGCATTCTGCAAGTTCTCAAACTGTCCGCCGTATTCCCAGTAGTATCCCGGTTTCAACTTGATATTTTTTTCCAGAGAGGTACGTATCTGTTCTACTACCTGCTGAATATCGGCATCGCGCACATTGACCCCAATGACAATCCGTCGTTTGGTTGCATCGCGGTTAATCTGCAAAGGGCCGTTTTCCAAATCAATGCTGGCTACCTCGCTGACCGGTATCTGAATACCTTCGCCCGTGCGGACAAACAGTTTGTCGATATTCAAGTCCTTCACCTTTTCGTTGTCCAGACGAAGTACCAGGTCGAAACGACGTTCGTTTTCAAAGACTACCCCGGCGGTTTCTCCAGCGTATGCCGTACGAATAATGGAATTCAATTCTTCTATGTCAATGCCATAACGGGCTATTTTAGAGCGGTCATACTTCACCAACAATTGCGGAAGTCCCATGGCCTGCTCTACCAACACATCAGCGGCTCCAGGCACCTGTTCCACAAATTTCGCAGCTTCTTTGGCCTTGGCATACAACTCAGCCATATCCTCTCCATACAGTTTGATAGCAATGTCGGCTTTGGCACCCGTCATCAACTCGTTGAAGCGCAACTGAATAGGCTGGCTGAAGTTGAATTCTGCCCCTTCTACTGTTTCCAATGACTTCTTCATCTTCTCTACCATCTCTGCCCGACTGCTGGCCGATGTCCATTCACTGAAAGGCTTCATCACAATCATCACGTCGGCATCTTCCACTGCCATCGGGTCGGTCGGGACCTCTGCAGTACCAATCTTGGCGACCACATGCTTGATTTCCGGGAAATCCTGCTTCAGTTTCTTTTCCGCCTCAAGCGACACCTCGATGCTGCGGCTCAATGAACTACCTGCCGGAAGCGTCATCTGCATGGCAAAGTCACCTTCGTCAAGAGTTGGAATAAACTCGGCGCCCAAGCGGGTAAACAGGAAGAACGAGAGTATTAATAAGGTAAAGGCTGACACCAGCGTACCCCATACATGCGACAGGCAGAAGTCCAATGTCCGGCGATATACACGGTTCAATTTCTCAAAGAAGCGGTCGGCCAATGTCGGTTTTACCGATACCGTACGTTTCAGGAACAAGGAAGCCATCATCGGCACATAAGTCAGCGACAGCAACAGAGCACCGATAATACAGAACACCAGCGTCTTGGCCATCGGGGTAAAGTATTTTCCTTCGATTCCGGTCAAAGTCAATATAGGGAAGAACACTATCAGAATGATCAGAACGGCAAACGTGGCACTTCGTACGACATTGCCAGCTCCTTTCTCCACCTCTGCATCCATTTCTTCTTTGCTGAGGGTACGCCCCATCAACCGACGGCCGTAGATATGTGCCAAAATTCCTTCCAATATCACAATGGAACCGTCTACCACAATACCAAAGTCGATAGCTCCCAAACTCATCAGGTTGGCAGATACACCGAACACCCGCATCAGGATAAAGGCAAAAAGCATAGCTAACGGGATTACGGAAGCCACAATCAATCCTGCACGGACATTGCCGAGGAACAGAATCAATACCAGGAACACAATAATGGCTCCTTCCACCAAGTTGCGGATAACTGTCGAAATGTTACGGTTCACCAATTCCGAACGATTCAGATAAGGTTCTACACTGACTCCTTCGGGAAGCATCTTCTGTACCTTCGCCACGCGTTTTTCCAACTCCTGCGTGACCACATTGGCATTGGCACCTTTCAGCATCATGGCAATACCTCCCACGCATTCACCTTCTCCATCCTTGGTCATGGCACCAAAACGCTTAGGAGCCCCATAGCGTACTTTACCAATATCGCTCACATGTACAGGGATACCTCCACGATTGGTCACGACAATCTGTTCAATATCTTTCAAGTCGGTAATCATACCCTCCGAACGGATGTAATACGCACGGTTTACCTTTTCTATATAACTACCTCCGGTATTCTGATTATTGCGGCTCAATGCATCGTACACATCGCTGATGGTGATATTGAGCGAATACAAGGCATCCGGGTCGACAGCTACTTCATATTGCTTCAGGTATCCTCCGAAACTGTTGATTTCCACGATACCAGGAATACCCGAAAGCTGTCTTTTCACAATCCAGTCTTGAATGGTACGCAACTCCATGGCATCATACTTATCCTCATACCCGGGAGCCACTTTCAGTACATACTGATAGATTTCACCCAAACCGGTGGTAATGGGCATCATCTCCGGCACACCCAACTCCGAAGGTATTTCTCCGGCCACGGTTTGTATCTGCTCATTCACCAGCTGACGGGCATCCAGCGTGGGCACACTTTCCTTAAACACCACGGTCACCAGCGACAAGCCGAAACGGGACACGGAACGAATTTCCTCCACATTCATGATGTTGCTCATGGCCACTTCTATCGGAAAAGTAATCAACTGTTCCACCTCCTGAGGGGCCAAAGTGGGCGACACGGTAACAATCTGTACCTGATTATTGGTAATGTCGGGCACTGCATCGATGGGCAATGTCAGCATTGAATAAATGCCCCCAATCATTAAAAACAAGGTTGTCAGCACGACAAACAGTTTTTTTCGAATTGAAAAACGGACTATTTTCTTAAACATTTTCTTGTGTATTGATTGATGATGAAAACAAAATTACCTCACACCACACAATAAAAGCCCAACAAACGTGCGAAGCTGACAAATCAAGGGTTGAACTGACCTATCAGAATGATGAAATGCCAAAATCGGGAGTACACGTGTAATCTTCGTTTTTTCTATGTCAGTGTGGCAGTTTTTTATTATTTTTGCAGCCAATTTGAATAAAACTGCCATTAAGGCACGAAATTTGTTAGAGGGAAAAGAAAACTATTCAATCGAAAATAAAAAAACCATTAAGATATGAACAACGAAAATAAAAATCCGAACGTGGAAGAAGAATTGAAAAAGCAGTCACAAGAAGCTGCCGAAAATGAACAAACGACTTCCGAAGCATCAGAAGCACAGGAAAATGCCTCTTCAGAAGAAAAGGAACTGACCGCAGAAGAAAAGTTGGGGAAAGAACTGGAAGAAGCTCAGAAAGTCATCGACGAGCAGAAAGACAAATACCTGCGTCTGTCTGCTGAATTCGACAACTTCCGCAAACGTACCTTAAAGGAAAAAGCTGAATTAATCAAAAACGGAGGAGAAAAGGCTATCAATGCTATCCTGCCGATTCTGGACGACTTGGAACGTGCGCTGCAGAACATGCAGAAGGCAGAAGACGTGAAAGCCATTTACGAGGGAGTGGAACTGATTTATCAGAAGTTTTTGAAAAACCTGCATCAGGAAGGCTTGGAAAAGATGGAACCTGTGGGCGAAGCATTCGATACTGACTTCCATGAAGCTGTAGCTTTGGTGCCTGCTCCAAGCGAAGAACAGAGAGGCAAGGTACTGGATTGTGTACAGACCGGATATAAACTGAATGAAAAAGTCATCCGCCATGCAAAAGTGGTGGTTGCCCAATAATAAACAGGTATAGTCATGGCGAAAAGAGATTATTATGAAGTGCTGGGGGTTGCCAAAACAGCCACGGCAGACGAAATAAAGAAGGCCTACCGAAAGAAGGCCATCCAATATCATCCGGACCGCAACCCGGGTGATAAGGAAGCGGAAGAGAAATTCAAGGAAGCCGCAGAGGCTTACGAAGTTTTGAGCAACCCGGACAAGCGTTCACGCTATGACCAGTTCGGTTTTGCCGGTGTAGACGGTGCAGCCGGAGGTGGAAGTGGCTTTGGCGGATTTGGCGGCCAAGGCATGTCAATGGACGATATTTTCTCTATGTTCGGCGATATTTTCGGCGGACACGGAGGCTTTGGCGGATTCAGCAGTGGATTTGGTGGCGGAGGCCAGTCACGTCAGCGGAAATTCCGTGGTTCAGACTTGCGCGTAAAGGTCAAACTGAACCTGAAGGAGATTTCAACTGGGGTTGAAAAGAAATTTAAGCTAAAGAAATACGTAGAATGCAGCCACTGCCATGGTACAGGAGCGGAAGGTGACGGAGGTACAGAAACTTGTCCTACCTGTCACGGAACAGGTAGCGTAACCCGCACACAGCAGAGCATTTTCGGCATGATGCAGACACAGTCTGTATGTCCGCAGTGCGGCGGTGAAGGTAAAATCATCAAGAACAAGTGTAAAGAATGTAACGGTGAAGGAGTGGTTTACGGTGAAGAAGTGGTAACCGTGAAGATTCCGGCCGGCGTGGCTGAAGGCATGCAGGTGACCATCAACGGAAAAGGTAATGCCGGAAAACACAACGGGGTACCGGGCGACTTGCTGGTATTGATTGAGGAAGAAAAGCATCCGGAACTCATCCGCGACGAAAGTGACTTGATCTACAACCTTCTGCTGAGCGTACCAACCGCAGCATTAGGAGGTACGGTAGAAATTCCGACCATCGATGGAAAGGCAAAAATCAAGATTGAGCCGGGCACACAGCCGGGTAAAGTACTTCGCTTACGCGGCAAAGGTCTGCCAAACATCAACAGCTACGGCTACAACACCGGTACAGGCGACTTGCTGGTAAATATCAGCGTCTACATTCCGGAAACGTTGACAAAAGAAGAGCGTCAGGCACTGGAAAAATGGCAGGAAGCAGAGAACTTCAAGCCAAATACAAGCCTGAAAGAAAAAATCTTCAAGAAATTCAGAAGTTTATTCGATTAAGCAACTGCTTTTCAGATACAAGAAAGGACTGTCTCCCCTACAAGTGGAGTCAGTCCTTTCTGCATTTAAACACGATTCCTGCAAGTCGCCGATTTCGGCCAGAAGCCTTTTCCCAGTACTTCCGAAGAAGTACTCCAGTACTGCATAGAGAGTACTCCAGTACTTTCGTGGAAGTACTACAATACTCCTTAAGAAGTACTGAAAAGAGAACAGGATATTTCAGATTCTGCTCCGATCCACATCGTCTTTTTTATCCAAATAAAATTTAAACCAGGACTAAAAAGAGATAACAGCCTAAATAGCAGTGACATTTTTTGTATTTTTGGGGTAACAAAAAAAATGAAAGTCATGAAAAAATATATCTTGCTGCTGACATTGTTCTGTCCGTTACTCGTTTGGGCACAGACAGAAAACCTGAAGTCGCTTCCTTCCGACTCACTTTCCACGACACTGCATGCAGAACAGATTATGGTTAAGGATACACTCAGTGTACCCCTTCCTGCTCCTGTTCCGCAACATTACCTATACTCTCCCTTCGATATGTATGGCATTACTCCGTTCAATTACGGCTATGCCACCTGGGAGCTGCATAAAGGATTCAATGCGTCCATCGGCATGAATGTCACATTCAGTCCGAGCAAATACGCTCCTTCCGGAGTGGGTTTCGGTCAGGATGCCGCATTCTTGTACGCCGTACCGTTGAACAAGCGTTTCAGCGTAGCAGGCGGATTGTATGCCAGCAACTTCAACTGGGGGGGCATCAACTACCGTAATGTAGGAATTACCGGCATTGCTGCGTTTAAGGTCAACGAGCGTATCAGTCTGTATGCCTATGGCAACAAGTCGCTCATGCCGAAACGTTCACCCTATTACTATCCCATGCCTAATTTCGCTCCCGACCGGATTGGAGGAATGATTAATTTCAAATTTAATGAAAGCAGTTCCATCAGCATCGGAGTAGAAGGAATCAAATACCCACAAGGGGCTTACTGGTAAATGAAATCGTAAAAAGATAGGTTATCCTGATAAAAATGATGATATTTGCAGCTGTTTTTAAAAAGCAGAAATCATGAATTATCAGGAAACACTTACCTACTTATATAATAGTGCCCCTCTGTTTCAGCAAGTGGGCAAAGATGCCTACAAAGAGGGATTGGACAACACGTATGCCCTGGATGACTACTTCCATCACCCTCACCGCAAATTCCATACGATTCACGTGGCAGGAACCAACGGGAAAGGTTCTTGTTCGCATACATTGGCTGCCATTCTACAGGCTGCAGGCTATAAGACCGGACTTTACACTTCTCCTCATCTGGTGGATTTCCGTGAACGTATCCGCGTAAACGGCACTCCGGTAAGTCAGGAATTTGTCATCGACTTTGTAGAAAAGCACCGCGCATTCTTCGAACCACTCCACCCTTCTTTCTTTGAACTTACCACTGCCATGGCATTCACCTATTTCGCTGAACAGCAAGTGGATGTAGCCGTTATAGAGGTTGGCCTTGGAGGAAGACTGGACTGCACCAACATCATTCAGCCCGACCTGTGTGTCATTACCAACATTAGTTTCGACCATGTACAGTTTTTAGGCAATACTCTGGAAAAAATTGCCTCAGAAAAGGCAGGCATTATTAAAGAAGGTACTCCAGTTGTAATCGGCGAAACCACCCCTGAAACCCGCCCTGTCTTCCAAGCTAAGGCAACTGCCGTAGGAGCGCCCATTGTATTTGCCGAAGACGAACACCTGCTCATCCATGCGACCCGCAACGAAGCGATGCATTACGTCTTCCAAACAGCTGATTACCCTCAACTGGAGGGTGAACTGGGAGGCTTATGCCAGCTAAAGAACACCAATACCCTACTCTCGGCTATCCGCCAGCTTCGTCATGCAGGGTATAATCTGTCAGAAGAGAATGTACGTGAAGGCTTCCTTCATGTCTGTGAACTAACCGGTCTGATGGGACGCTGGCAGAAATTAGGCGAAAAACCGACCATCATCTGCGATACCGGACATAATACGGGAGGCATGCAATACATTACCGAGCAGCTCAGACATCAGACTTATAAAACCTTACATATTGTCATCGGCATGGTGAACGATAAGGATGTGAGTGGTGTATTGTCCATGTTGCCTAAAGATGCACGATATTATTTCACGCAAGCCAGCGTGAAACGAGCTCTTCCCTACCAGCAGATGAAAGCACTGGCCGAGACCTTCAATTTGCACGGAGAAGCCTACCCCCATGTGAAAGAAGCCTTCGAAGCAGCCAAGGAACAGGCCCAGCCGGACGATTTTATTTTTGTGGGAGGAAGCAGTTTTATTGTGGCCGATTTACTTTCTTTAAACAATTAAAGAACGTTCTTTCTTCGAAAATGTTTGGGTATATTGAAGAAAATCTTTTTATTTGCACAACAAAATAATGTGTGAACTAAAAGATTTTAATAATATGAACAACACATTTTACAAAGAAAATAATTTAAGCGGCTTAAAAAGAGCAGATTTTCAAAAAATTGTAGACGGCAAAGAGACAGATTTGTTTATTCTTTCTAACCAGCAAGGTGCCGAAGTAGCAATTACAAACTATGGGGGAGCAATCTTAACTGTGATGGTACCGGACAAAAACGGTAAACTGGCCAATGTGGTACAGGGACATGACAGTATCGACAATGTAATCAATAGTCACGAACCTTTCCTGAGTACATTAATCGGACGCTATGGCAACCGTATTGCGAAAGGCAGTTTCCTGATGGACGGACAAGAACATAATTTGACCATCAATAATGGTCCTAACTCCCTGCATGGAGGTCCGACTGGTTTCCATGCCCGTGTATGGGATGCCAAACAGGAAGATGAACATAGCGTAACGCTGCACTATCTCTCTAAAGATGGGGAAGAAGGTTTCCCAGGCAATCTGGACGTCACAGTTACTTATACGCTGACAGGACAAAATGAACTGGTCATCACTTACGTAGCCAACTGCGACAAGAAGACTATTATCAACCTGACAAACCACGCATTTTTCAGTCTGGCAGGTTTGAATAATCCGACTCCGACCGTAGACAATAACATCGTCACAATCAACGCAGATTTTTATATTCCAATAGACGAAGTATCTATCCCTACAGGAGAAATATTGAAGGTAGAAGGTACTCCGATGGACTTCCGTACACCGCACACAGTGGGAAGCCGTATTAATGAACCGTTCCAGCAGCTCATCAACGGAGCCGGATACGACCATTGCTACGTGCTGAACAAACGCGAAACGGAAGCTTTGGTATTTGCGGCTAAATGCGTAGAACCGGAAAGCGGACGTTCGCTGGAAGTTTATACCACAGAGCCGGGGGTACAAGTATACACAGCCAACTGGCACAATGGTTTCACTGGATACCACGGTGCTACATTCCCGGCAAGAAGCGCTATCTGCTTTGAAGCACAGCACTTCCCCGACTCACCCAACAAAGGACACTTCCCGTCAGTCGTACTGAAACCGGAAGATACCTACCATCAGGTAACTATCTATAAGTTCGGAGTTGAAAAATAAAAATCTAATTCTTTAATTAACCTATAACAAACTAACACCTTTAAACAACATGTCACAACAACAAAAAAGCTATTTGTTACCCATAGTAATGATGTTCGCATTGTTTGCTATGATTTCTTTCGTAACCGGTTTGCCGGCTCCATTCGGAGTTATCGTACAGAGTGAATTTGGAGCTACCAATCTGGAGGCTACACTCGGATTCGCTGCGAACTTCATTGCATACGCATTTATGGGTATTCCTTCGGGACTTCTTTTACAGAAAATCGGATACAAGAAAACAGCATTGATTGCTATTGCTGTAGGATTCATTGGTGTAGGTATTCAGGCATTGGCCTCTAAAGGCGGATTCTCTGTATATTTGGCTGGAGCCTTCATCTCTGGTTTCTCTATGTGTATGCTGAACACAGTAGTTAACCCGATGCTGAACACTTTGGGTGGCGGCGGCAAGAAAGGAAACCAGCTTATCCAGACTGGTGGTTCACTGAACTCTTTGTCAGCTACTATTGTTCCGGTATTGGTAGGTTACTTGATGGGTGCCAACGTAGAAGAACGTACTATCGCTAAGGCTTTGCCGGCACTTTACATCGCCATGGCTATTTTTGCCATCGCGTTCCTGGTACTTTTCTTCATGGCAATCCCTGAACCAAGCTTGTCTAAGGCAAACAAGAGCAAAGGCGAACACAGCCCGTTGTCTTTCCGTCACTTCAAGTTGGGAACTATCGCCATCTTCGTATACGTAGGTATTGAAGTAGGTGTTCCTCACTTTGCAAACTTGTTTATGACTGCACAAGTGAATGAGGGCGGTTTGGGTATTGATCCGGCCATTGCAGGTTCTATCGTAGGAACTTACTGGTTCCTGATGCTTATCGGTCGTCTGATTGGTGCTTCACTTGGTGCTCAATTCAGTAGTAAAGCCATGTTGACCGTAGCTTCTATTCTCGGATTGATTTTGATTGGTATTGCTTTTGTAACCCCATTGAGCAGCGTAGTCAACATGCCGGTATTCAAAAGCGGAGCTAGCCTGTCATTCGGACTAGAAGCTGTTCCTGTCAGCGTAATGTGTATGGCACTCTGCGGACTCTGTACTTCAATCATGTGGGGTGGTATCTTCAACCTGGCTGTAGAAGGACTGGGTAAATACACAGAAGCTGCTTCCGGAATCTTCATGGTAATGGTTTGCGGTGGTGGATTGCTTCCGTTGTTACAAGGTGGAGTAGCCGACTCAGCAGGTTACCTGAACAGCTTTATCGTAATTGCAGCCGCATTGGCATACTTGTTGTTCTATGCGTTGATCGGATGCAAGAATGTAAACAAAGACATTCCGACTGAATAAAAAAGACATAAGGATGAAGGATGGACTCATTCTTCATCCTTTCTTGTTTATATACCAGAATTTATTAACCTTTAATTTTTATCATTATGGACATAGAATTTGTAAGAAGCCGCTTTATCAAGCATTTCGACGGTACAACAGGCTCAGTATATACTTCTCCGGGACGAATCAACCTGATTGGTGAGCACACTGACTACAACGGAGGTTTTGTATTCCCGGGAGCTGTAGACAAAGGTATGGTGGCTGAAATCAAACCGAACGGAAAAGATAAAGTTTGCGCTTATTCTATCGACTTGAAAGATTACGTAGAATTCGGATTGAACGAAGAAGATGCTCCGAAAGCAAGCTGGGCACGTTATATCTTTGGTGTTTGCCGTGAAATGATCAAACGCGGAGTTGACGTAAAAGGCTTTAATACTGCATTTGCAGGTGATGTACCTCTGGGTGCAGGTATGTCTTCTTCTGCTGCATTGGAATCTACATACGCATACGCATTGAACGATTTGTTCGGCGACAACAAAATTGATAAATTCGAACTGGCTAAAGTTGGTCAGGCTACAGAACACAACTACTGTGGAGTAAACTGCGGTATCATGGACCAGTTTGCTTCTGTATTCGGTAAAGAAGGTCACCTGATTCGTCTGGACTGCCGCTCACTGGAATACCAGTACTTCCCATTCAGACCGGACGGATACCGTTTGGTATTGGTTGACTCTGTAGTAAAACATGAACTGGCATCTTCTGCATACAACAAACGCCGTCAGAGCTGCGAAGCTGTTGTAGCTGCTATCAAGAAGAATCACCCGACTGTAGAATTCCTGAGAGACTGCACAATGGATATGCTGAACGAAGTAAAAGCTGAAGTTTCTGAAGAAGACTACATGCGTGCTGAATACGTAATCGAAGAAATCCAGCGTGTACTCGACGTATGCGATGCATTGGAAAGAGGCGACTACGAAACAGTAGGACAGAAAATGTATGAAACTCACCATGGTATGAGCAAACTGTATGAAGTAAGCTGCGAAGAGCTCGACTTCCTGAACGATATTGCTTTTGACTGTGGAGTTACTGGTTCACGCGTTATGGGCGGTGGATTCGGTGGATGTACCATCAACCTGGTTAAGAACGAATTGTATGAAACATTCATTTCTACTGCAAAAGAACGCTTCAAAGAAAAATTCGGTCGCAGCCCGAAAGTATACGATGTAGTTATCAGCGACGGTTCACATAAAGTTTGCTAATTCTATATCCATCATATCATAAAAAAGCACGAATTTCGGTTCGTGCTTTTTTTATGATATATACAAAGTCAATCGCCGCGATAATAATAAAGCAATGAATGCCGCGCAATAAAGTCCGCATTAAGCTTCACCAGCATCTTCTCTCCTACTTCAGGCAGTTCTGCATCTGGCAGTAAGTTCTTCTCAATACAATAATGCAGCAAATCCGGTGGGCAAAGCATCTCTTCCGTCAACATCCGGAATGCATTTTGCGAAGCCTCTTCCTGATCGTAATAAGGATTTTCCGTGTCGGCAATGTATTCACACACGTCCTTCGCCAGTAAGAGTCCTTTCTGTTCATCCACCATCAATACAAAGTTCCGGTAACTCTTCATTTGCGGCAAGGTATGATTCTCATCATCCGGCCACTGTAGAATCTCTACCAGGAAGCGCTTCAATGAATCATAGCCGTTGAGATAAATAATCTTCCGTCCGCCAGTCCACAATGTAAAGAGACGATAAATCTCCGCATTCTTCTGCAAAACAGTTTCCGGCATTTCCTTTTCCTCCTGATACAGACGAGGAACCGATTTCCAGCACGCAGCCTGCTTACCAGCCAACAACTCAATCCATTCGTGAAGGAACAATGCCAAAGGACCCGTAGGAATAATAAAACGGTCGTCTGGTGCTACTCGTTCAATGTAAGGCAACATAGAAGGTTCCGTAAGGTAAGTGTGGCCGAAAAGCCATGACAATTTCCGGTCAGCCTCTTTTTCATCTATATATCCGGCAAAATAATCCTTCAGCAACTCATTCTCAGGAGCCATCTCATAAGCTTCCTCCAGTAATAGCAGAAAAGCCTGTGCCTGCTTCAAGATTGCAGTATCCAGCGGGTTTACATACCCATGTGAGTAAGGAGCCTTCTGCCAAGTATTCCAAATGATAAAACGTATATCCTCCAGGTTCACCTCTCCCTTCATATAATCTTTCCCTGTAGGATAAAATGGAAGACATCTGCCATACAAACGGGTATGAGCAGTGGTAAATCCCTGCCACAATCCCAGTCCGGAGATTATATCTTCCAGATAAGCCGCCACATACAAACTTAAATTCTTGCGAAACGTCTCAGGCAATTCCTCCAAATGACAGGCCGCATAAAGTTTATTGGCCAACTCCACAAAAAACGTATCTGAAGAACAAACTGTCGTATACGGATGAATAGCCAGCCAGTCGTTCAAATAAATCACATTCTTTTTCATATATATTCGTTCATTTGAATAATCAGTTTCGAGTAAAAAGTGTCACAAGCAATGAAATCAGTGCCAGGCCGATTCCTACACAGACAACTCCGGTCCAACCCCATGCGTGCCAGAAAGTACCGGCCAGAAAGGTTCCTAGTGAACCGCCCACAAAATAAGTTGTCATAAAGATGGTATTCACCCGGTTGGTTGCCTTGGGAGCCTGCGACAATGCACAGGTCTGGTTGCCAATCTGCACACATTGCATACCGATATCTATCACGATAATTCCTATGATAAAACCCAAATAAGAATTCTGGAAAATAAACATGATTATCCAGGCTGCAATGATGAGCGAACAACCTAAAAAAGTAAAAAACCGCACTCCAAACTTATGTACCAGACTCCCAACAAAAGAAGCTGTCAACGCACCAGCCACTCCACACAGTCCCAGCATACCGATGATGTTATTTCCTGCATAAAACGGTTCCCCACTCAACTTAAAGGCCAGGCACGCCCACAACGCCAAAAAACTACCAAAACAAAGTCCGGCCCGTGCAGAAACCAAACGGATAGTAGAATTGTCCCGATACAGCGTAAAAAGCGATTTCATCAGTCCTTTGTACGTACCTTTGAAATTTAGCGGCATATCCGGCAACACCCGAACTACCACAAAAATACAAAGCAACATGATGACGGCTGCAATATAATACATCGTACGCCATCCCCAATATTCTCCTACAAAACCACTGATTACCCGTGATCCTAAAATTCCTGTCAGCAGACCGCTGACCATCATTCCCACGTTACGTGCTTTATTCTGTGGCAGTGAGAACTGTGCAGCAATCGGAATAAAAATCTGCGGCATAACTGAACAAACTCCTGTCACCAGCGAAGCCAGCAGAATGTAAAACACATTCACAGACATGGCAATGCTACAAGTTGCCACCGACAATAAGAGAAAGTTAATAACAATGATATTCTTCCGCTTGTACAAATCCCCCAATGGGATAATAAACAACAATCCCAGTGCATACCCAATCTGTGTGGTCATAGGTATCAGATTGGCAGTAAATTCCGAGATACCCAAATCTTCACTGATACGATTCAGCAACGGCTGATTATAATACAGATTCGCCACTGAAAGTCCTGATATAATGGCCAGTATCCACAGTAACGAAGCCGGAATTCCATTATTCTCTTCCAATTTCTGTTTCATATTGATAAACTCTTACTTTCATTCTGCAAAAATAGACAAAAAAACAAATGTCCATAATAAAGTCAACCACTAAGCAAAATGAAAATAAATTCAGGATTCATACAATAACCTTGTTCAATTCGCCTCCTTTGAACTCAAAAGTTACAAATATATTACGTACAGTTACAACGATGCAAGTCACACAAAATCAGCTCCAAACATTCTACTCCGGAAATAAATTTACTTCTATTGCAAAATAAAAAAGTTAATTATTTACAGCCTAATTTGTTAAATCGTCCACTCTCCAATTATTCGCTGAAAAGATTTTTTAACTTTGCAACAGAAAAAGAGGAATAATACAAAAAGAATCAACGAACTTAACTACAAAGAATTAAGCGAACAAAAACGCTAAAATAGATTTACAATTTATTTAATTAAAAATTTATGGTACATCATTCCAAATTCCTGTATTCCGCATTGGTCGTTTCAGCCATGGCTGTCGGCGCAAATGCTCAGGTAACGACTTCTGCTATCAGCGGAAAAGTTTTAGATGAAACCAAAGCCCCGGTTATCGGTGCTACAGTGGTAGCTATCCACGAACCGTCAGGAACTCTCTACGGTGCAGTGACAAACGTAGATGGACGTTACACCATCCAAGGTATGCGTACCGGTGGTCCCTACAAAATTGAAATCTCATACGTAGGTTACAACAAAACTGCATTTACAGGTATTTCACTTGAACTGGGTAACACACTCAGTCTGAATGCCGAAATGAAACCAAGTTCAGAACTGTTGGACGAAGTAGTAGTCGTAGCTGATGCAAAAGCAAATGCTGGAGCCGCACACAACTTCTCTACACAGAAAATCGAAAACACTCCGACAGTAGACCGTAATGTGTACGACATCGTGAAGAACATGCCGATGGCCATGACTTCAAAGAACGGAGGTATCACATTCGCCGGCTCAAACAACCGTTACAACAGCTTCCAGATTGACGGTACAGTAAGTAACGACGTGTTTGGTTTGTCTGCATCTGGAACTAACGGTGGCCAGACAGGTGCCAACCCGATTTCTATGGATGCCATCCAAGAAATTCAGGTAGTCGTTGCTCCTTTCGACGTACGTCAGAGCGGATTTACCGGAGGTGGTATCAATGCCATTACCAAGCAGGGTACTAACACCACTCACGGTTCGGCCTACACTTACTTCAACAACCAAAATATGTATGGTAAATACAGCGCCGTACGTGATTACGAAAAATCTCCGCTCACTCAACAGTACACTCGTACTTATGGTGGAACATTGGGCGGTGCCATCGTAAAAGACAAATTGTTCTATTTTGTAAGCGCAGAATCAAAAAAAGAATCTTATCCTTCAAGCATTTATCCGGGATATACAACCTCTTATCTTACTTCTGAACAGGCTAAGCAAATTGCAGATGCATACTACGATATGACAGGCTTCAAAGAAGGATATTCACAGCGTAACATTGATAACAAATCATTCGGATTGCTGGCTCGTATTGACTGGAACATCAACCAGAACCATAAGCTGGCATTACGCTATCAGCACAACAACTCATACGATGACAACTATGGAGTAGGTTCAACCAGCTACATGTTTGAAAACAGCGGTTACCGCATGAATAACAAAACAAACTCAATCGTAGCCGAATTGAATTCTCACCTGGGACAGAATTTGTACAATGAGTTCCGTGCTTCTGCCAGCTTTATCCGCGACCATCGCGATGTAGCTTACCAAGGACCAACTGTACAAATCAGCAATATTCCAGCACCGGACGGAACAAACATCACTGCCAACATCGGTACGGAATATTCTTCTGGAGCCAATTACTTGGATCAGGACATCTACACTTTCGAAGATAACTTGTCATGGTACCTTGGAAATCATACACTGACCTTTGGTACTCACAATGAAATCTATAAGATGACAAACCTCTTCATCCAGGCTTCTAACGGTTCATGGTATTATAATTCATTGGAAGATTTCATTGCTGACCGCCCTTATAAATACACCTATAAGTATACAGATCCAACTCTGACAGGTGGTGATACTAAGTGGGCACCTGCTATGAAGTCTGGTCAGTTCGGATTCTATGCACAAGACAAATGGGATGTCAATAACAACTTCAATCTGACATACGGATTGCGTATCGACATTCCGGTTATCTTCAATAATCCGACTACAAACGACGCATTCAACCAGTTTGCTGAATCACAGAACCTGAACGCACGTGTAGGTCAGAACCCTAGTGCAAAAGTCTTGTTCTCACCGCGTGTAGGTTTCCGCTGGTACACTAACGATTCACACAACACATTGCTCCGCGGTGGTATCGGTATCTTCACAGGACGTGTACCGTTCGTATGGCTGTCTAATGCTTTCAATAACACTGGTATGGAAAGCAAAGGAACCACCATCACTCCAGAAGATGCAGATGGAAACTACACTTACGACGCACCAAAACTGGGAGAATATGCAGACGATCCGCTGGGAGCAGCCAATTCACAAAGCGGTGCTTCTGCAAAACCAGACATTGTAACTGTAGACAAAAACTTTAAATACCCGCAAGTATTCCGTGCCAACTTAGCATTGGAACAGATGTTGCCGGGTGATGTGAAGATGACGTTGGAAGGTATCTACTCAAAGACAATGAACAATGTATTCTTTGAAAATCTGGCACTGACTCAGAGTGGCAACAAAGTATATGCTGTAGCAGGAAATGAAGCATCTGCAGCTCCTTACTACCAATTCAACTCTGGTAACTATTATAGTATTATCAATCTGAAGAATACGAATAAGGGATACACATATGCTTTATCTGCTTTGTTGGAAAAACGCTTCAACTTCGGTCTAGACTTGTCTGCATCATATACTTTCGGACATGCAAAATCTGTGAACGATGGAACAAGTTCTGTAGCTTATTCTAACTGGAAATACAACTACTCTGTAGACACCAACTCTGGAAATGAACTTGGTTTCTCGAAATTCGATATACCTCACCGTGTAATGGTTCAAGCTTCTTACAACAGTCCGAAATATTGGAACGGCTGGACAAGCACCACTATCTCTGTAATTTACAACGGATTCTCAGGAAGTCGCTACAGTTTAACAATGAATGAAAAATCAGATTACAACGGTGATAAATGGTCTGGAAACTCATTGTTATATATCCCGACAGACGAAGAACTCAGCAAGATGAATTTTGTAGACATTACCGATAAACAAGGAAATGTTACAATGAGTGCAGAGGAAAGTCGTGAAGCATTCAAACAATGGATTGAAAATGATAGCTATGCCAAAAACCATAGAGGTCAATATGCTGAACGTAACTCAAACCTGAGCGATTGGGAGCATGAAATCGATTTGCACTTGGCACAAACTATCTACAACGTGCAAGGAGTTGGAAAACTAGAATTTACATTCGATATCATCAACTTCGCTAATATGTTGAACAAGAAATGGGGAGCAAGCTATAGCTCAGCTTATAACTTATCACCGCTGACTATGACAGGACTTTCTACAGATGCAGATGGCAATAAAATCGCATCTTTCTCTTACAACAAAGCTGAAATCCAGAAGAGCGACATCAGCTCACGCTGGCACTGCCAGGTGGGTGTAAGACTGACTTTCTAATGAAAGACTAACCCTTTACATAAAAGGTGTATTGCCCACGAAAGAACGGCAATACACCTTTCTTTTTATCACCCTAAAAACAAACCAGACTCATGAAAAAACTTATCTCGCTGTGTATGATGTGGTGCATCTGCCTCTCTATCTGGGCCGGAAAACACTACACCGTCATTGTATCCCTCGACGGGTTCCGCTGGGACTACCCGCAAATGTACGATACACCGTTCTTCGACCGGATGGCTCGTGAAGGCGTAAAGGCTACCATGATTCCATCGTTCCCCTCAAAGACCTTCCCCAACCACTATACTATTGCTACAGGACTGGTGCCCGATCATCATGGTATCGTAGCCAATACCTTCTGGGACCCACAGCGCCAGGAACTTTACAAGATGAGCAACCTGAAAACCCGCAACGATGCGTCTTATTATGGCGGAGAACCTATCTGGATTACCGCACAGAAGCAAGGCATCAAAACAGGAAACATCTACTGGGTAGGCTCTGACATTGCCGTAAAAGGACAGCACCCCACCTACTATCACGTGTACGACCAGAAACCCCGGCTCACCCAGACAGAGCGTGTGGCAGAGGCACTGAGAATGCTGAAACTGCCGGAAGAAGAACGCCCCCAACTGATTATGATTTATTTCGAGGATTCTGATACCTACGGACACACTTATAGCCCGCACAGCAAGGAAACACGCCGCTGCGTGGAAGAGCTGGATGCCCTCATGAAATACTTATGGGAAGGACTTCAAAGCTTGCCTTTCGGAAAGGACATCAACCTGATTGTGACGTCCGACCACGGAATGGCGACTGTCAGCGCAGACCGCTTTGTGCCTATCAAGCACCTGTTGAACGAAAAATGGTATACTTTGATTGACGGAAATCTGCCGGCACAGATTTATACGCAACCGGAATACCGCGACTCTGTGTACCAGGCACTACAGGGACTGAATCACGTACGGGTATGGAAAAAAGAAGATATTCCTGCTTATTTGAACTATGGAAGCAATCCACGTGTGGGCGACATCATTGTGCTGCCTGATTTAGGCTGGCTGGTAGAGGAAGGCAACAAGACACTTCCGGGCGCCCATGGATTCGACCCGACCTACGACGATATGCAGGTGATGTTCCGAGCATGCGGACCGGATTTCAAGAAGGGATATGAGGCTCCGAAATTCCGTAATGTATCGATTTATTCCCTGCTGGCTCGTCTGCTCCAGATTACTCCGGAGAAGACAGACGGATGCCTGGAAGAGGTTGAAAATATGTTGATTCAGTGAAGCTTACTGAAGCAGTTCAAAACGTAAGTACATTTCAAATAAAACACAAGTGCATTTGAATCAAAACACCTTTGCGTTTCAAGTAAAACGCAAGGACATTTAAACAAAAAGGCTTCGACGTTTTTCGGTGAACGTCGAAGCCTTTTTTCGTCATGTATAATCTGCTGTAAATTAGTCTTCCATCAACTTGCGATAACGTACGCGCTTCGGCTCTACATTGCCCATACGCTTCATCTTGTTTTCTTCGTATTCCGTGTAAGAACCCTCGAAGTAGAACACCTGACTGTCTCCTTCAAAAGCTAAGATATGGGTACAAATACGGTCGAGGAACCAACGGTCGTGGCTGATGACCACAGCACATCCGGCAAAGTCTTCCAGACCTTCTTCCAGCGCACGGAGAGTGTTTACATCAATATCGTTGGTCGGCTCATCGAGCAACAACACGTTACCTTCTTCCTTCAGTGCCATGGCCAGGTGCAGACGGTTACGTTCACCACCAGAAAGCATACCGCAAAGTTTTTCCTGATCAGAACCGGAGAAATTGAAGCGGCTCAGGTAAGCACGGGCATTCACATCGCGGTTACCCATACGAATCAGGTCGTTACCGCCACTGATTACCTGGTATACGGTCTTGTTCGGGTCAATATCCTTGTGCTGCTGGTCTACATAGGCCACTTTCACAGTCTCTCCTACTTCAAACTCACCTTTATCCACACTTTCCAGTCCCATAATCAGGCGGAACAACGTCGTCTTTCCGGCACCGTTCGGACCGATAACTCCCACGATACCGTTAGGCGGCAGCATGAAGTTCAAGTCGTCGAAAAGCAGTTTGTCGCCATACGCCTTGGCCACGTGCTTGGCTTCGATAACCTTGTTTCCCAGACGCGGACCGTTCGGAATAAAGATTTCCAGTTTTTCTTCCTTCTCCTTCACATCTTCGTTCAAGAGCTTGTCGTACGAATTCAGACGAGCCTTACCCTTGGCCTGACGAGCCTTAGGAGCCATGCGCACCCATTCCAACTCGCGTTCCAGCGTCTTACGACGCTTGCTGGCCGTCTTCTCTTCCATTTCCATACGCTTGGTCTTCTGCTCCAGCCAGCTTGAATAATTTCCCTTCCAAGGAATACCTTCACCACGGTCAAGTTCCAGAATCCATCCAGCCACATGATCCAGGAAGTAACGGTCGTGTGTCACGGCAATTACCGTTCCTTCGTACTGCTGCAAGTGCTGTTCCAGCCAGTCAATACTTTCTGCATCCAAGTGGTTGGTCGGCTCGTCGAGCAACAGGATGTCCGGTTTCTGCAACAACAGACGGCACAAAGCCACACGGCGGCGTTCACCTCCCGAAAGGTTCTTCACCAGCTGGTCTTCGGGCGGACAGCGCAACGCATCCATCGCACGTTCCAGTTTGCTGTCAAGATTCCACGCATCGGTAGCGTCAATAATATCCTGCAGTTCGGCCTGACGCGCAAAGAGTGCGTCCATCTTTTCCGGATCTTCATAATACTCCGGCAAACCGAACTTCTGATTGATTTCTTCGTATTCAGCCAGCGTGTCTACCACCTGCTGCACTCCCTCCATCACGACTTCCTTCACGGTCTTCGTGTCGTCAAGCTGAGGTTCCTGTGCCAGATAACCTACAGAATATCCCGGTGAAAATACCACTTCACCCTGGTAGTTCTTTTCGATTCCGGCAATGATTTTCATCAAAGTAGACTTACCGGAACCGTTCAAACCGATGATTCCGATTTTCGCGCCATAAAAAAAGGATAGGTAGATGTCTTTCAATACCTGTTTGTTGTTCTGGAATGATTTGCTCACTCCCACCATTGAAAAGATAATTTTCTTGTCGTCTGCCATATTCTTTATATTAGTTAAGTTATCTATTCTTCATTCGTTTCATGAAATAGCCGTGCACCACTGCCTGATAAATCAACAGACCAGCCAGCAGAATGAGCGATGCAGCGCGGAACTGTTGTCCGGAGCTGTCTTCTGTGTATTTTCCGAAGAACACGCCCAGCATGACACCCGACTCCCAAAGCAACTGATAGGTGTGATAGCCCGTTCCGCGCTCACAATGCAAAGGAAGACGTATCATCATCCGCAAAAACTGAAGCAGGGAAAAACCCATGCCCAATCCGGTCAGAAAACCGGCTCCCATTAGCATTTCTTTTTCGGTGGAACTGCCCAATATCCATACTGCCACACACATCAACACCAGTCCGACACCATTCAGCAAACGGCCGTTCACTTGCTTACGAACCACGCGGTCCAGCAGCAGGAAAACGATAAATCCAGCTATGATACAAATGTAGAAAAAAGTATCGAAAATCGAGCTGAACAGGACCCCTAAAATGAAGGGAACCACCATCATGTTCAAACCCGGAATCAAGGTACGGAAAAGCAGAAAACGGTCGAGCGACAGCAACGGAAGGTCCAACGGAGCACGGAAACAGACTTCCACCATGGACACCAGTACGACCGGAAGGGCGCAAAGTCCCACAAACAGATAAATCTGTTGCTGGAAAGAAAGATACCAGCCTGCATTATATCCCAACAGGATGCCGCATAGCATACCGAGTACCCCCGACCAGGTGAAAACCACACTGGCCTTGTTTCTGTACTGACTGGGAGTTACATCGATGACCAGGGTACTTCCCATTGCCATCAGTACCACCCCAAACAAGGCTCCCTGAAGCACACGCAAAAGGAAAATCATCCCCCACTCTCCGGCGTATGGATACAACAATCCCAAAAGCGCCAGCAGCAGAAGGCTGCGTGTACACACATTCTTACGCTTAAACGTATCGACCAAATAATTATTGAACGCTCCCAAAAGGAAAAGAGAAGCTCCAAAGATAGCTATGGCACCTCCGGCCTGAAATCCCGTATACCCTCCTTCTGACACCATCCAGTGATGAAGTGCAGGAAACAGCATATACACTGCCGTATACAGGAAAAAATTAGCGATGAGCAAAAGATTAAAATTCTTGTTCCACATTTTTTCTACATCTGATAGAAAACACAGATGCACAGACTGCGACTTTTAAATTGTCCGGAAGAACCGGACTTTGCAGTCCATGCATCTGCGGCTTATAAGTGATAATCTTAGTATTGTTCTGACTCGTTAGGGAAGTCACAAGCTTTCACGTCGGCTACATAATGTCCGATGGCGTCGGTCATCACGGTATTCAAGTCCGCATAGCGACGAAGGAAACGCGGACTGAATCCTTTGGTCATACCCAGCATATCAGTCACTACCAATACCTGTCCGTCTACTCCTCCACCGGCTCCGATTCCGATAACCGGAATAGTCAGTTCCTGAGCCACACGGGTTGCCAGTGCAGCCGGAATTTTCTCCAGCACCAGTGCAAAGCATCCGGCTTCTTCCAGCAGACGTGCATCCTTAATCAGCTTTTCAGCTTCAGCATCTTCTTTGGCACGCACACCGTAAGTTCCATATTTATTGATAGACTGAGGCATCAGTCCCAGATGTCCCATCACGGGCATTCCGGCACCGATGATACGGCGAATCACATCGATGACTTCTTCACCGCCTTCCAGCTTCAGGGCATCGGCATGTGTTTCTTTCATGATGCGGATGGCATTGCGTACCCCGTCAAACGGGTCTGCCTGATAAGAACCGAATGGCATATCCACCACTACCAATGCACGCTTCACACCGCGCATTACTGACTTTCCGTGATAAATCATCTGCTCCACGGTAATAGGCAAGGTCGTCACGTTACCCGCCATCACATTCGAAGCTGAATCACCTACCAGAATCACATCCACACCTGCGCCGTCTACAATCTGCGCCATCGTATAATCATAAGAGGTCAACATGGAAATCTTCTCACCTCTCTGTTTCATCTCAATCAAACGGTGAGTCGTTACTTTACGAGTATCACCAGAAAGATATCCTGCCATAGTTTTCTTCTGAATTAATAAAATTTCCGCAAAAATAGCCGATTTTTCCGAATCAGACAAGCCTTACAGCAAGTTCATCATTTCTTCATACGTAAAACAGGTGAAATCTGGAATCACCCGGGCGCACTGATTTTGAATGGCTTCCGCCGGATTGGTGGTGCTCAGTCCCACCACAGGCATTCCTGCTGCGTTTCCCGCCTGAATGCCATGGAACGAGTCTTCAAACACGACGCAATTGGTCGGGAGCGTCTCGAAAACTTTGGCTCCAAGCAAAAAACAATCGGGATCCGGCTTGGATTTCTGAAACATCTCGGCTGTGAGTATCCGGTCCACCATGTCCTTCAATTCAGGATGTGCCGCATACACATTGACCATTTTCTTCTCGTTCGAACTGGTCACTATGGCTATTTTCACTCCATGAGCACGAAGGCTCTGCATGAATTCTGCCACTCCCGGCACATATTCATAGCGCATCTCCGTCTCGAAACGGTTCAGGCCTTCTGTAATTTCAGCCTGCTCATGCTCCATTCCCCGAAAATAACGGTCGTAAATCTGCCGCAGCGTCTGTCCCTTGATGATTTTTCCGAATTCCTCGTATTCCGGATGGTATTTTTTCCCTACCTCATTCCAGAAGATGCTGTACTGTGACTCTGTGTCCATCACTACTCCGTCAAAATCAAAAAGTGCTGCTACGCATTTAGTTTTGTCCATTGGTATGTTTAGTTTGATTTAACGGTGCAAAGTTCTAAAATATTGCTTCATATTCCTAACTTTGGAAATTAAAATAAACAAACGTACATGAAAGAAAACAATCCGCACATATTGGGAGAAGCCCCTATCGGGAAACTGCTGGTGGAATATTCCATTCCTGCCATTATCGGAATGACACTGACTTCCTTGTATAACATTATCGACAGTATTTTCATCGGTCATGGTGTGGGAGCCCTAGCCATCTCCGGTCTGGCCATTACCTTTCCGCTGATGAATCTGCTGGTAGCCTTCTGTACACTGGTGGGCGTAGGAGGTGCCACACTTTCTTCTATCCGACTGGGACAGAAGGATAAAAAGGGAGCTGAAGATATTCTCGGCAACGTAGCTATTCTTTGTGTCATTAATGCCATCTTCTACGGCGGACTGACATTTATCTTTCTGGAACCGATTCTCTTTTTCTTCGGAGCCAGCGAAGCTACCCTGCCGTATGCCCGCGATTTTATGCAGGTAATTTTGTTGGGCAGTCCGATTTCCTACGTGATGATCGGACTCAACAACATCATGCGTGCCACCGGTTACCCGAAAAAAGCTATGCTTTCTTCTATGCTGACCGTAGGCTGCAACATTATTCTGGCCCCAATTTTTATTTTTGTACTGAACTGGGGAATCCGGGGAGCGGCACTTGCGACCATCTGCTCACAATTCATCGGCATGCTGTGGGTATTGTATCACTTCTATAGTCAGAAGACTTATATCCGGTTTCAGCGTCACAGCATGCGACTGAAACAGCACATCATAGCCAACATTTTTGCCATCGGCATGTCGCCCTTCGTTATGAATGTGTGCGCCTGCTGCATCGTGATTTTCATCAACAACCGTCTGCTCAACTATGGAGGTGATATGGCCATCGGTGCATTCGGTATCCTCAACCGTATCCAGATGCTCTTTGTCATGATTGTAATGGGTATCACCATGGGAATGCAGCCCATTACGGGATACAACTACGGTGCACAACATTTCGACCGCGTAAAAAGAACCTTGAAACTGGGAATCACGGCAGGATGTATCATTACTACCTTAGGATTCATAATCGGTGAACTGTTTCCCGGTATATTTGTCGGCATGTTTACTGACAACCACGAACTGACTGATGAAGCGACACTGGCCCTGAGAATTGGCATTCTATCCTTCCCGGTGGTAGGTGCACAGATTGTCATCACCCAGTTCTTTCAGTCCATCGGAAAGGCCCGGATTTCCATCTTCCTGTCTCTTTCCCGCCAGCTGCTCTTCCTTCTTCCGGGACTGGCTTTTCTCCCACCCTTCTATGGAGTAGAAGGAGTATGGTTCAGCATGCCGTTATCCGATGTCTTGGCCTTCGCCGTAGCAGCTTTGATGCTGGCATACCACTATAAGAAAAAGATGTCAGGCACCGATTTACGGACAGCTTAAAAACTTTCTGAGAAAAGAAGAGCCAGATTCAGCACAGATACAATCACTGCCATGGTGTAAAGCACAAAACTGCTCCAACGGGAGTTGGCATATTGCCCCATCACCCGTTTAGAGGAGGTCAACCCTACCTGCAAGAATATGGTAAAAGGAAGCTGAATGCTCAGTATCATTTGTGAGATAATTAATCCCTGAAAAGGATTCTCGATGAACAGAATGACAACCAGTGCTATTCCTAATGAAAGTAGAATTCCGACACGAGAGTGCACATCCTTTACATGATAGGATTCACCAAACATGCCGGCAAAAATGGAACCGGCGGCCATTCCACTTGTCACAGTGGAAGAAATACCTGCCATCAGCAAGGCAAGAGCAAAGATAGTAGCAGCCTGATTGCCCAGCAAAGGCTCCAACAAGCTCTTGGCCTGCTGCAACTCTTCTACTCCGATATGATTGGCAAAGAAGGTAGCCGCAGCCAGTAGAATCATCGCGCTGTTGATGGCCCAGCCTACTCCCATAGAGAACAGGGTATCATAAAATTCATATTTTAATAGCTTACGGATAGAAGCATCGTCCTTCTTGTTGTACTCCCTACTCTGTACCACTTCCGAGTGCAAGAACAAGTTATGAGGCATCACCACGGCTCCCAGCACACTCATTATCACCAACAGACTTCCCTCAGGAATGGAAGGCGTCACCCATGAACGGGCAGCCAAAGGCCAGTCAATGTCAACCAGGAAAAGTTCATAGAGAAATGACAGTCCTATCACCGACACAAATGCAATAATAGAGCGCTCAATCCGCTTGTAGGAATTGGTAAACAGCATAATTGTGACAAAGAATGCTGTGAGAAGGGAACCCCAAATAACAGGAATATCGAATAGCATTTCCAGGGCAATGGCTCCTCCCAAAATCTCCGCCAGAGAAGTGGAGATAGACGCCAGTACGGCTGTTCCCAAGATAGGGCGTGACACCCATTTCGGCGTATATTTAGTGGCAGCTTCGCTCAAGCACAGTCCGGTAACAATTCCCAAGTGAGCTACATTATGCTGCAACACAATGAGCATAATAGTAGACAAGGTTATCACCCACAACAAGGAGTACCCGAAGTCTGCTCCTGCCGCAAAATTAGAAGCCCAGTTGCCCGGATCAATAAAACCAACGGTCACAAGCAAACCGGGACCAATATATTTAAAGAAATCCAGCCCACCAAGATAACGCTGGTGGTCCTTACGTCGTAATTCTTTGATGAAATTCCACATATCAATAAATCTGTTTTAATAAGTAAAAACACATTTAACCAATAGAATGTTCACACAAAGAGTAAAGAAATCTGTAATTAGTTCAAATTTAAATCATCCCAACCTGAGGCATGGTACCAAGAGATGGACTGTTCGTAATAATCATTCCAAGCTGTTTTATTAGCAACGTAAGGATTATATTCTTCTGGAATATACATACCGATTCCACAGAAACGAGTGCCATCAATAACTACCCCATCAAAATCATAATCAACACCAGACAAACAATCTTTAGCTATCACCGCCTGATTCAATGCACTTTGTACAGAAGCAATAGCTTCATTCAAATCAGTAGTTTTTACCACCCCACTTTTTCTTCCTAACTCCCGAAAGAAATCAAGCACATCATAAGAAAAGTATCGATAATCACGCCCCCATCCATAAGCTCCATACTGCTGTACGTTCTGCATAGAAACAGAAGATAGCGCATCCTGCCACTCAGAAAACTTTGCTTTTACTGCACTGGCCAGATTTTCCATTTGACTACAGTCCATCACTGCACATGTCCCCCACAAGTTATTTGTCTTATTAAAAGACACAAACTCATGACACACAGCAGAATAATCCACGTTTTCAGAATACAAATAAGGAAGAATCTGATCGTACGGGAATCCATACACCGGAGTTTCCATTACGGAAGCAATGCAATATGAAGTTGTCTCTCTCAACTCATAACCCACTTCCGCTGTACCCATCATGCAGGCATCAAACAATACGAAATCAAGTTTTTCCGAAAAACTATTTTTCAACACATCAGCCAGATCCGGAATATCTATATTGTAACCATCGTCATCACCAAAGGCTTTTGACTGCACAGAATTCCCCTTCATCCACCCCGAAGCATGCGAGCCTAGAATAAGGCCATAACTGTCAGAAGGTGCAACAATCTGCATATCGGTAAACACCTCTTTCATCACAGCCGGATCAGTCGCAATCTGACTGTTCATGGTATACTCTTTTTTCTGAGCAATCTGACAAACTGCCTCAAATGTCAAGTTATCCCCACTTAAAACTGGTTGATTATTGACATTACCACGCCCGTCAGTATAGAAACTCATTAAGGTAGGATTACTCAAGGGAGTATCACCCGTATACGGACGATAGAATACCAGCAATGTGCATGATTCTTTCATGTTACCCAATGCGGTATACATATCGATTACGTTATCACGCAAATAGGTATCTAAAGAACCTGCCTTGTTATTCGAAATCAGATATGCCAGCACCGTACGTCCGGAACGTTTCGCAGGCTGTTGTTCCGGAATTTCATTAGAACAAGCAGCCAGCACAACCACCAGCAGGGTGTAAAGCCATTTCTTCATCTGCATTATTCAAAATCAGGCTTCTCAAACTTAAATTCTGCATTCACATCCTGAAGGAACAATGAGCCACCCTTGGTATATTTTTCCTTCAATTTCTTCAGTTCCTTTTGCACGTTTTTCTTTTTACGGCTGAAAAACATGAAACAAGTACGGTTCTTCCCATTCTGTTTCTGCTCCAAATAGTCTTTCAATTGGATGCTGTACAGCGCACGGCCCACCAACAATCCTTTATCATCTACAGCAGCACTGTCCAGATACTGCACATCAGTAAAATATACTAGAGAATCTGTAAATGAAGCAGACACACCAGCCAAATAGACTCCATATTTGTTCTTATCTTTCGGCCGCTTACTGAATGCAGAAGCAGCAAACACCATCATTAACAGAAAACAGAAAAACTTTGTATAACGCATAATTCATCAATTTATGGGGCAAAAGTACACAATTATGCGTAAAAACCGAAAGAAGACATATAAATTAACAAAGAAAAAGCCTTTCTACATACAAAAAGAGATGTATCAAGGTCTGAGCTAACCTTCATACATCTCTTCTGTTTTTTTGGAAATCAATCTCTACCTTATCCCAAATAAGATTTGAGCAGCTTACTACGAGAATTTTGTCTTAATCTTCTAATTGCCTTTTCCTTAATCTGACGAACACGCTCACGTGTGAGCCCAAACTTGTCGCCGATTTCTTCCAACGTCATTTCCTGCGTGTTAATACCGAAAAACATCTGGATAATATCCTTCTCTCTTTCGGTTAGCGTAGAAAGTGCTCTGTCAATTTCCCTCGAAAGTGATTCATTTACCAAGGAGCGATCGGCCATAGGAGAATCATCGTTCACCAGCACGTCCAGCAGACTGTTGTCCTCTCCTTCCACAAAAGGAGCATCCACTGAAATGTGACGACCGGAAACCTTCAGCGTATCCGAAATCTTGTCTACCGGGATTTCCAACTCATCGGCCAGTTCTTCCGGTGAAGGACGACGCTCGTTTTCCTGCTCAAACTTGGAAAACGCCTTGCTGATTTTGTTCAGTGAACCTACCTGATTCAACGGCAAACGCACAATACGCGACTGTTCAGCCAGTGCCTGAAGAATAGACTGACGAATCCACCAAACGGCGTAACTGATAAATTTGAATCCACGAGTTTCATCAAATTTCTCAGCAGCTTTAATCAAACCCAAGTTACCTTCGTTAATCAAGTCAGGCAAGCTCAATCCCTGGTTCTGATACTGTTTGGCCACAGACACCACAAATCGCAAATTAGCACGCGTAAGCTTCTCCAAAGCAATACGGTCACCCTTACGGATACGTTGAGCGAGTTCTACCTCCTCTTCTACAGTAATCAAATCTTCACGACCGATTTCCTGCAAATACTTATCCAAAGAAGCACTCTCTCGGTTAGTGATACTTTTAGTAATCTTTAACTGTCTCATTCTATATAAAATGATTTGGGTACAAAAGTACAAAATTAATTTTATTTAGACGGCAGATTTCCAAAGAAAGAATCTATAAATTTCTTAAACAGACAAACTTACTCTCTTTTTGTCAACCATCTGCCATAAAGGACAACAGACTAAACCGTCTGATTGTTCATCTTCATGAAAAATACAAGGCAAATAAACATCAAAAAGGCGCTTCGGCAATCGAAACGCCTTTTCTTTCCAATTCTTTTTACCTTAGTAATATCTTTTATTCAGCTTGTGACAAGTCTACCGCATAGTTGGCACGTCTTCCTGAAGGATAAACTCCCGTCATGAACAGAACCTGATCGGGTGACTGAGAAGCTGCTTTCATTACATTTTCCAAATCTTGTACGGTACGCAACTGCTTGCCGTTGGCCTTCAGAATAATGAAACCTTTGCGGATGCCGCTGTCTTTCATTCTTCCGTTATCAATACCGGTCACTTCTACTCCATAACCCAAGTTCAACTGCTTCTTCAGTTCATTAGGTACGGCACGGAAGGCTGCTCCCAGAAGTTCCATATCTGCCTGTTTTACCACTTTAGTCGTTCCCTGAGAATTCTTCAACGTAATGGTAAAGGTCTTTTCTTTCTTGTCGCGCAATACGGTAACTTTTACCTTGTCACCCGGACGATACTTAGCCAGCAAGCCTTGAAGGTCGGCCATCGTCTTCACCTTACTGTCATTCAACTTCAGGATGACATCGTTCTTCTGCAAGATTCCGTCGGCAGAACCTCCTTCAGTTACTTCGACTACCTGTACACCTTCAGTAGCTCCCAGTTCCTTCTGTTCTTTTCTGATTTCATCCGAATACCTTTCATCACCCATGTCACGACCGCCGATACCCAGCAAAGCACGCTGTACGGTACCATATTGTTTCAAGTCGGTTACCACCTTCGTCATGATACTTACCGGAATAGCGAAACCGTATCCTGAATAAGCACCTGTTGGAGAATACAGCATGGCATTGATACCTACCAGTTCACCTTTCGCATTAACCAACGCACCACCACTGTTACCCTGATTGATAGCCGCATCGGTCTGGATGAAAGATTCTACCTGATTAGCTCCCAGTCCACGAGACTTCGCACTTACCACACCGGCAGTCACTGTAGAACCCAAGTTAAACGGGTTACCTACTGCCAATACCCACTCACCTACTTTCAGGTTGTCAGAGTTACCTACCACGATAGCCGGGAAGTCATCTCCTTCAATCTTTACAAGTGCCAGGTCAGTAGTCGGGTCAGTACCGATGACACGACCTTTCATTTCGCGACCGTCGTGCAACTTCACATTGATTTCATCTGCTCCGTCAATCACGTGGTTGTTCGTTACGATGTAACCATCCTTTGAGATGATGACACCCGAACCGAAACCTCTCTGTTCCGGAGTCTGTACTTGCTGCTGGCGTCCTCTACCGTCACCGAAGAAGAAGTCAAAAATATCCGGTTGTCCCTGAATAGTCTGTATCTTGCTGCGCTGGATAGACATGATATGTACGACGGAATTCAACGTACTCTCTGCCGCTTTGGTCAAGTCTACCGGCTGCATGCTGGAAGCATCGAACGCTGCGGTACGTAAAGGAGATGCCGTTTCAAAACTTTCATAAAAAGAAGTATTATCCTGATTTTTCTCCATCATGGCATACGCTGTAACCCCTGCCACTCCGGCACTCAAAGCAACGACTGCCACAGAACCAATCGCAAACTTAGTTGTTGTTTTCATATCTTCTATTGTTTTAAATGTTAATTTCGACGTTGTTTTAACTTTTCATTTGCTAAAGTAGAACAAAATCCATACGATTGTACTCTTACCCTATTCTTTTTTCCGTCTTTTAACAATGAAAACAAGGGCATTAACCGCAGTTAACTGGCATATCTGACAAATTTACATTCATTACCAGTGAAATAGTGACAACGCTGACAATTCGTCCGGCCCGTTCTGACAGCTCCCCAAACACCCGAATCAAAAGAATCCTGACAATTATAGCACAAATTCCGTTTATTTGCGTACCTTTGCACGAAGAAAGCAGTCGGTCGGTCTGTCGCTGGTACATTATTATATAGTAAAAGAGGAAAGTCCGGGCAACGCAGAGCATCCTACTTCCTAACAGAAAGCTGTCCGTAAGGGTAGAGTAATGCAGAAGAAAATAACCGCCTCCACCCGGAGGTAAGGGTGAGAAGGTAGGGTAAGAGCCTACCAGCCGTATAGCGATATGCGGGCTGTGCATCTTAGGAGTTGTAAGGTCATGTAAACCGGCATTAACGAGGGTTGCTCGCCCCACGTCGGAGGGTGGACCGCTAGAGCCTGTCGGTGACGGCAGGAGTAGATAAATGACAGACTCCCCTGCTTGCAGGGTGACAGAACCCGGCTTATAGACCGGCTGCTTTCTTTTTCATTAAAACCAATCCACCATGAACGCACGACTCAAATCACTGATTCACTTTCTGGACGACGGTATCTGGCGCATCCGGGAAGAGGAAGTTTCTCACCTCCAATGGAAAGTATACACCTGTCTCAAGATTATTTATTTATCCATCAACCAGTTTATCAACGACCGTATTGTGGTACGTGCCTCGGCGCTGACCTACAGCACCCTGCTTTCCATCATCCCCATCTTAGCTCTTCTTTTTGCTATTGCCAGAGGATTCGGTTTTGATACCCTGATTGAATCACAGTTCCGCAGTGGGGTAACAGGCGCACAGGCTGAACTTGTCATCAGCTGGATTAATTCCTATCTGGAACATGCACAAAGCGGCATCTTTATCGGTGTGGGCCTCATTATGTTATTAGGAACCGTCCTGCTACTGATTGACAACATCGAACGCAGTTTCAATGCCATCTGGCAAGTAAAGAAGCCACGCGGTCTGTTCCGGCAGATTACCGACTATTCTTCTTTGATTCTGCTGCTACCGGTACTGCTCGTTATCTCCAGCGGTCTGTCCATCTTCATGAGCACCTATGTCAAAGAATTGCAGAACTTCATGGTACTGGCCCCGGTTCTGAAATTCTTCGTCCGCCTTATCCCCTATGCCCTTATCTGGGGAATGTTCATCGGACTTTACACCTTCATGCCCAACACGAAAGTCAAGCTGGCACACGCCTGGCTACCGGGTATTCTGGCAGGAAGTGCTTTCCAAGCCTTTCAGTATTTCTACATCAATAGCCAGATATGGGTTTCTAATTACAATGCCATCTACGGAAGCTTTGCGGCCATTCCTCTGTTCCTTTTGTGGACACAAATATCCTGGAGCATCTGTCTGTTCGGAGCCGAAATGAGCTACATCAGCCAGAACATATCCACCTTCAACTTCGGAAAGGAAACAGCCAATATCAGCCGACGTTTTCACGACTTTTTCTGCACCATCATTTTGAGTTCTATCTGCAAACGGTTCGCCACTGGCGGCCGGCCTTACACGGCAGAAGCCCTGAGCAAAGAACACAAGATTCCAATCCGTCTGACAAAAAGTATTCTGTATGAATTGCAGGATATGCGACTGATTTATGAAGCCGGTGTCGGCGGAGAAGAAAAATCCCGCGACCCTCAATATCTCCCAGGAATAGACATCCACCGGTTAAGCGTAGGCACCCTCCTCAGCCAGCTGGACGCCAACGGAGCGGAGGATTTCAAAATTGACCCGGGACATTATTCTACAGCCTGGCAAACCCTGATACAGGCCCGCAAAGAATTTACAGAAAAAAGCAGTGAGGTACTGCTCAAAGACCTATAAGAAAAACGCAAGGCGCAGCTTTCGGAAATCGTTCCAGAAAGCTGCGCCTTGAAGTTATATAATTTGAAAGTATCACTCTGTAAGCTGCATCATACGGCTCAGGTACTTACCAATAATATCAAATTCGATATTTACCACACTGCCCACCTTGATTGTATGAAAATTGGTATGCTCGTAAGTATAAGGAATAATCGCTACCTGGAACGTATCCGATGTAGGATTGCAGACTGTCAGGCTGACACCGTTCACCGTGACAGAACCTTTGTCTACCGTAAAGTATCCGCGTTTTGCCATCTCCTTGTCAAAGTTATACTTAAAGGTGAAATACCAGCTTCCCTGCGCATCATCAACCGCCGTACAGACTGCAGTCTGGTCCACATGTCCCTGCACGATATGACCGTCCAGCCGTCCGTTCATCATCATGCTGCGTTCCACATTCACCTTGTCGCCTACAGCCAGCAGACCGATATTGGAGCGTTCAATAGTTTCCTTCATGGCCGTTACCGTATAAGTACCGTCCTGGATGCTGACTACCGTCAGACATACCCCGTTATGTGATACACTCTGGTCAATCTTCAGCTCATCCACAAACGAACATTTCAATGTCAGGTGCAGGTTTTCCTGATCCTTTACCACCTTCACGACTTCTGCATATTCCTCTACTATTCCAGAAAACATAATCTTATGGTTTTAAAAATATAAACTGTGTCATTTCTTTTTCGACTCGGGAATCGGGCTGCTCCATACGGTTTCTCCGCCGGAAGATACGACCGAAATCACTCCACCTGCGTAATCTTCAATGTAGCTGTTGCCCTTCACCAACATGTCTTCCGCCATGTGAATGGCCTTTTCCGGGGTCTTGATAGAAAACCCCTTATTGTCGCTCGAACTGCCGTCCGAGAAATAAATATCATACGTTGTCATGTTTCTTCATTTTCTTAATTGCAGGCGCAAATATATCAAATTCCTCATAATACCCGCAACAGATATACAAAAAATTTCCTGCAAGAAAAATGCATAAAAAAAGAGAAAACAACCTGCGTTGCTTTCTCCTGCGAGCGGAAAACGAGACTCGAACTCGCGACCCTAACCTTGGCAAGGTTATGCTCTACCAACTGAGCTATTTCCGCAAAAATTTAAAAATCAAATGGAGCGGAAAACGAGACTCGAACTCGCGACCCTAACCTTGGCAAGGTTATGCTCTACCAACTGAGCTATTTCCGCAAAATGTAGTGCCCAGAACAGGACTCGAACCTGCATGCCTCTCGACACACGCACCTGAAACGTGCGCGTCTACCATTCCGCCACCTGGGCATTACGGTCTTTCGACCTTCGCGCAACAAACGCTGGAGCGGAAAACGAGACTCGAACTCGCGACCCTAACCTTGGCAAGGTTATGCTCTACCAACTGAGCTATTTCCGCATTTTCGGTGAAGGAAATGAGACTCGAACTCACACGACATAACTGTCACCACCCCCTCAAAGTGGCGCGTCTACCAATTCCGCCATTCCTCCAAAAAGGAAAAGAAAAGAATTGTTTTCGTGGTGCCCAGAACAGGACTCGAACCTGCATGCCTCTCGACACACGCACCTGAAACGTGCGCGTCTACCATTCCGCCACCTGGGCATTGTTTTTTTCGCGCAACTCTTTTCTTTCACTGAGCGGAAAACGAGACTCGAACTCGCGACCCTAACCTTGGCAAGGTTATGCTCTACCAACTGAGCTATTTCCGCATTGTTTCTACAACCGTTCATCATTTTCCCGATTGCGAGTGCAAAGGTAGTCCTTTTTTCGAAACTACCAAAATTATCGACTATCTTTTTTTGAAAAAAGTGACAAATTTCTTTGGCTTCACAGGCCCCATTAAGGTATCTGCCTACCCTTTTTCCGATTAAAACTCCTTGTAAATGAACGTTTCGAAAGGCTCTTAGAACTGTTTCAAAAAGCATATTTCAACGGCCTAAAAAACACAAGGACATTTGACTGAAAACGTACTTGCGTTTCAAATCAAACGTCCTTGTATTTTGACTCAAACGCACTTGCGTTTGAATCAAAACGCTTAGGCCTTTTTTCACGAATACCTAAACGTTTAAAAAAAAGACTATTTTACCATCTAAATTAGCACATCCGGTCACGATAATCCTCGTAATGGAAAGTGCGATATACTTCCAGTTCTCCATCAGCATGGAGCAGGGCTATCGAAGGATGATGGATACCGTTGAACATGTTTGTCTTGACCATCGTATAATGAATCATGTCTTCAAATACGATTCGCTCTCCTACCTGCAATTCGTGGTCGAACTTCCAACTGCCCATATAATCACCACTCAGGCAACTGTTTCCTCCCAAGCGGTAGACATGTTCTTCCCGAGCTGCTGTTTTCACCGTCTCAGCCGGAAGAGATTCGGCATTACGCACCCGCGGCTGATAAGGCATTTCCAGACAGTCGGGCATGTGGCAGGTAAAGCTCACATCCAGAATGGCTGTCCGTATCCCCCGGCTTTCTACTACATCTACCACCGATGCCACCAGCGGACCAGTCTGCCAGGTGAAAGCCGAACCGGGCTCCAGAATAATCTGCAGATGCGGATAGCGTGATTTCAATCCCTGCAACAAGCGAATCAAATGGTCTACGTCATAATCGGCACGTGTCATCAGGTGACCTCCACCCAGATTCAACCATTTCAACTGAGGAAACCAGCGGCTGAATTTTTCCTCGATATGCTGGAGCGTGCGTTCCAGCTCGTAGGAACTCGACTCACAATGACAATGACAGTGGAAACCTTCAATGCCTTCGGGCAACTGCTCCGGAAGCAGGTCGGCCGTTACACCAAAACGTGTACCCGGCGCACAAGGGTTATAGAGCTCTACTTCCACCTCCGAATATTCGGGATTGACACGGATGCCGCATGACACATGCTCCGGATACGCCTTTGCCAGCGGATAAAAACGCTCAAACTGCGACAGGGAGTTGAACGTAATGTGACTGCTGTACTTCAGAAAGGCAGGAAAGTTCTGTGCGGTATAGGCCGGCGAATAAGTATGCGCCTTGCTGCCGAACTCCTCGAAAGCCAACCGTGCTTCGTATTCCGAGCTGGCCGTGGTGTAACGGATGTATTCCCGGAAAATAGGGAACGACTTCCACATGGCAAAGGCTTTAAATGCCAGAATAATTTCCACTCCCGCCGTATCGGCCACATGCTTAATCAGCGTCAGGTTCTTTCTCAATAAATCTTCTTCCATGACATAGCACGGAGAAGGTATTTTATCCCAGTCTTTTATCATTCTTTTTCTCTGTTATTTAGTGTTTGAATCAATTATCTTAAAACGGGCAAATTTCAGCAGCAGCTGTTTTACGCCGGCGTGCTGGAACTGTACGGTAGCTTTGCAGTTGTCTCCGTTGCCTTCCACCCGGGTCACTTCCCCTTTGCCGAAGCGTTCATGCTCTATCCACATACCAGCAGAAAGTCCCCCTGCCGACGGACCGGCCGGAGCTGCCGAAGGACTCGCATCAGGTATACGGCGAAGCGTACGAGGAGGCACAAAGCGATGAGGTTCTTCCGGCATCGGCCCGCCATCAAACATAGATGGACCCGTTTCGCGAGGTTCGCGTTCGTAAGATGCACGGCTGGCTTCTTTCCGGAAACGGCTGGCCTTTTCTTCGATGCGTGTACCCATCAGTTCCTCCTGCGGCACCTGCAGGTAACGTACGTCAATATCTTTCAAGAAACGGCTCGGATTACAGAACTCCATCTTCCCGTATTTGAAACGGCTCTTGGCGTACGACAAGTAACAGTGCTCTTCAGCCCGTGTCACTGCCACATAAAACAGACGGCGCTCTTCCTCGAGTGCCCGATAGGAAGCAGATGACAGCGGACTCGGAAACAGATTTTCTTCCAGTCCCACCACAAACACATTCGGAAACTCCAACCCCTTGGCGGAGTGAATGGTCATCAGTGTCACCTTCGGCTGCGCTTCCCCCTGCTCTTCATCCTGATCGGTCAGCAAGGCAATCTCTGAAAGATAATCCGACAAAAGCACATGTGGGTTTCCTTCTTCCTGACGGCCGTCGCAGAAATCGCGCATACCGTTCACCAGTTCCTCAATGTTTTCCTGGCGACTCATATTCTCCGGCGAACGGTCCTGATAAATCTCAGCCATGATTCCCGAACGTTTCACCAGTTCCATACCCAACGTATAGGCATCCTGCTCACGAGCCAAAGTAACGAATTCCGAAATCAGGTCGCGGAATCCCTGCAACTTGGTATAGGTTCCTTTATTCAGTTCCACTCCGTAGCTCAGCGGTTCGCAAAGCACTTTCCACAAACTCACCTCACAACGTCCGGCAGCTTCGGTCAACTTGCCCAATGTGGTATTCCCAATTCCTCGTGCCGGATAGTTGATGACACGCTTGAAAGCCTCTTCATCGTGCGGATTCACCGCCAGACGGAAATAAGCCACCACATCCTTCACTTCCTTCCGCTGATAAAACGAAAGTCCTCCATAGATACGGTAGGGTATACTGCGCTTGCGCAAAGCTTCCTCAAAAATACGACTCTGTGCATTCGTACGGTAAAGAATGGCAAAATCATGATAAGCATATCCCGACTTGGCATGCAACTGCGCAATCTTGTTGGTCACGATTTCTCCTTCTTCCACATCGCTATAAGCCGCAAACACGCCGATAGGTTCCCCCTTGTCTTTCTCGGAGAACACCTCCTTCTGAATCTGGTCGCGGTTTTTCGCAATCAGGCTGTTCGCCGCATTCACGATGGTCTGCGTGGAGCGGTAATTCTGCTCCAACTTAAACAACCGTGCATCTTTGTATGTACGGGTAAAATTCAGGATATTATCAATGTTTGCTCCACGGAAAGAATAAATACTCTGGGCATCATCACCTACCACACACACAAACTGGTGTTTCTGCGTAAGCTGGAGTACGATGCTGTGCTGTGCAAAATTCGTATCCTGATACTCATCTACTAAGATGTAACGAAAACGCGCCGAGTATTTATCACATATATCCGGACGGGTACGGAACAGCAAATAGGTATACAGCAGCAGGTCGTCAAAGTCCATTGCGTCACTCTGCCGGCAGCGGTTCCAGTAACGCAGGTAGATTTCATGCAACAGAGGCACCTTCGCAGCCTGGTCAGCTTCTATAAGTTCGGCATTTGCCGCGTATGCCTCCGGCAGCACCAGGTGATTCTTGGCATTGCTGATACGGCCCTGCACCATCCCCGGCTTGTAGACCTTATCGTCCAGATTCATTTCTTTTATGATGGCTTTCACCAAACTTTTGGAATCCGTCGCATCGTAAATCGTAAAATTGGGAGTAAAACCCAGCGCCTCAGCCTCTGCCCGCAATATCCGTGAAAAAATAGAATGGAAAGTTCCCATCCAAAGATAACGGGCACGTTCCTGCCCTACCTGACGGGCGATACGCTCCTTCATTTCACGGGCAGCCTTATTGGTAAAGGTCAAGGCCAGAATGGACCACGGCTCATAACCGTTGTCCAGCAAATAGGCTATCTTGTATGTCAGCACGCGGGTCTTTCCGGAACCGGCTCCGGCAATCACCAGCGAAGGGCCTTCGTTGTACAATACCGCCTCGCGCTGACTTTCATTCAGTTCATTCAAATAGTCTGTCATACAGGTCAAAATAAATCCGCCACAAAGATAGCACAAATCCGTCAGTGTCCTAACACTTTTTTCGACTCTCCCCTTAAACAATTTCCCCCTTTGAGGTGTTATAGTAGTTGGTACAGTAAAACAATTACCATCGTATTAAGGTTATAAAGAAAGGGAGGCTTACCGACTGTCAAATCCGGCAAAGCCTCCCTCTTTTATTTATGTATCCGTAAAATCAGTTCTTGAAACTGTGAATCGGAGCAGGAATTCGTCCGCCACGGTTCACAAAAGCTTCACAGCTGAAACGGTTGACCGGCATTACCGGTGCATAGCCCAGCAATCCGCCGAACTCTACCGTATCGCCCACTTCCTTTCCTACTACCGGAATGATTCTCACTGCCGTCGTTTTCTGGTTGACCATACCAATGGCTGATTCATCAGCAATCATTCCTGAAATAGTTGCCGCTGAAGTACTTCCCGGAATGGCAATCATATCCAAGCCTACAGAGCATACACACGTCATGGCTTCCAGTTTTTCGATGGTCAAGGCCCCAGCTACTACCGCGTCAATCATTCCCTGGTCTTCACTGACCGGAATAAACGCACCACTCAGTCCGCCCACGTAAGAAGAAGCCATTACGCCACCCTTCTTCACCTGATCGTTCAGCAGGGCTAAGGCAGCCGTTGTTCCCGGTGCACCCGGATATTCTAATCCGATTTCCTGAAGAATCTCTGCCACACTGTCACCTACTGCCGGAGTTGGAGCCAACGAAAGGTCGATGATACCAAACGGCACATTCAAACGGCGAGAAGCTTCCTGTGCCACCAGCTGCCCCACACGCGTAATCTTGAACGCCGTACGCTTGATGGTTTCACAAAGCACCTCAAAACTTTTGCCACGAATCTGTTCCAAGGCATATTTCACCACACCCGGACCGCTGACACCCACATTGATAACGGCATCCGGTTCTGAAACGCCGTGAAAAGCACCTGCCATAAACGGATTGTCATCCGGAGCATTGCAAAGCACTACTAGTTTGGCACAGCCTAATGAGTCACGTTCTTTCGTCATTTACGCCGTTTCCTTGATGATTTCACCCATCAGTTTCACTGCGTCCATGTTGATGCCGGTCTTGGTAGAACCTACATTCACAGAACTACAAATACGTTCTGTACAAGCCAAAGCCTTCGGAATGGAACGAATCAGCAACTCATCACTACGGCTCATACCTTTCGATACGATAGCCGAATATCCTCCGATAAAGTTTACACCCAGTTCGCCCGCAGCTTTATCCAGCGTCTTGGCAATCTGCACGTAATCATCCGGAGTCTTGCAAGCCGTTCCTCCCACCAGTGCAATAGGCGTAATCGAGATACGCTTGTTTACGATAGGAATTCCAAATTCCTTGGAAATGTCCTCACCCGTCTGCACCAGATTCTTTGCCAGACCGGTAATCTTATTATATATATTCTGACAAAGCACCTCCAGGTTACTGTCCGCACAATCCAGCAGGTTAATACCCATAGTAATGGTACGTACATCCAGGTTCTCCTGCTCTATCATCTTGTTGGTTTCAAGAACCTCAGTTATATTAATCATACCGTTTCCCGTTTTATTAGATACGATGCATTTTGTCAAAGATTTCTTCACGCTGGCATTTGATCTGTACCCCAATGCCAGAACCGATATTCGCCAGTTCGCTCACTGCCTGTTCAAAAGGCTTTTCCAGCTTGGTCATATCCACAATCATCATCATTGTGAAATACTCCTGCACGATGGTCTGCGAAATATCCAGAATATTCACTTTATTTTCTGCCAGATAAGTACACACCTGAGCAATGATACCTACCGTATCCTTACCCACCACTGTAATAATAGCTTTGTTCACCATTGTTTCTAAAATAAATTGTTGTTTATGCCCCACAAAGGTAGACAATTCTTTCTATGTGTCACCTTTTCAAAAGAATTATTTTCAAGAAAGTTGCGTTTTCACAAAAAGAATGACATTTTGCAGGCACCCACCGATTCCTTTACAGACCTTTCGCCTTTGCTTCGTTCCAAATAGCATCCATCTCTTCCAGCGACATATCCATCAAATTCTTTCCTTCCTTAATGGTATGTGCTTCCAAATAATTAAAGCGACGGATAAACTTCTGGTTTGTCCGCTCCAGCGCATTGTCCGGATTGATTTTATACAAGCGAGCCGCATTAATCAGGCTGAACATTACATCACCAAATTCGGCCTCTGCCTTCTCTTTGTCCATCTGACCTACCTCTGCTTCAAACTCGCCTATTTCTTCCTTCACCTTGCTCCATACCTGCTCACGTTCTTCCCAGTCAAACCCTACATTGCGAGCCTTGTCCTGAATGCGATACGCTTTAATCAATGAAGGAAGGGCATCGGGCACCCCGCTCAATACAGACTTATTGCCATCTTTTTCCTTCAACTTAATCTGCTCCCAGTTTTCAGACACTTTTTCTGCCGTATCCGCCTTCACTTCGCCAAATACATGCGGATGGCGGAAAATCAGTTTGTCGCACAACTTATCGCACACATCCTTAATGTCGAAATCGCCCGTTTCACTGCCAATCTTGGCATAGAATACCACGTGAAGCAATACGTCGCCCAATTCCTTGCAAATATTTTTCTTGTCGTCCTTCATCAGGGCATCACAGAGTTCATACACTTCTTCAATCGTGTTCGGACGCAAACTTTCATTGGTCTGTTTACGGTCCCACGGACATTTCACCCGTAACTCGTCCAGCACGTCGAGCAGGCGTCCGAACGCTTCCATCTTTTCTTCTCTTGTATGCATGATTTTCTATTTTTCTGTTTTACCCTGCAAAGGTACGACAAAAAAGCAAATCCTATTTCACTTCTACCTGCCAGTTTATTTCCAGCGGGTTGTTTTTCATACGCCACACCACGGGCAGAGACGGATTGTCCCATATCCACATCTCACCCCCTTCATGACGGTCTACCACATGCAATAACGGACGTCCGGCATTCTTTTCCGATTCATCGGCTACCCGGTCATACACCGTCCGGTTAAACTCCATACTTCCCTTTTCTTTCAACTGCTGCAATGCATTCTGAGGTAACACATACGCTGTTTCCAAAGATGAGAGCGTCAGGTGATTTCCGTCCTCCGGCTGTAGGAAGCACAACTGCTTTCCGTTTTTCAAGGCTTCCGGTGTCATAGTGTAACTGCCCGACTGCCAATGCAGGTTGCGTTCAATACCCCAGTTCATCTGTATATTCTCTCCCTGCTGACAGAAAACTACCTGATAACGGCGTGTCTGACCATGCAACTTGAACACAAACTTCAATGTATCCGATACGGCAGTCTGTGCAGACAGCATGCCCGTGCCCCACAGACATGCCGTTAAAAATCCAAGTAAATATCTTTTTTTCATACGCATCTTACTTATTTATCCAATCCCAGTTCCTTTCCCCAGTTTCCGGGTTTCTTTCCCATTTTCAAAACCAGCTCACCTCCGGCCATTATATCCTTGTGACGCAATGCGGAATAAGGATAGTCCTTTCCATTCAATGTCACACGCTGGATATAACAGTTTTTATCCGAAAGTCCTTCAGCCACTACCTTAAATTCTTTTCCTCCTTCCAGATGGAAAGTCGTAGAGGTCAGTAGCGGTGTATGAATCAGGTAATAATCCTGTCCGGCATTCGGATACAAGCCTATCATGTGGAATGCCAGCCAGGAAGACATGGCACCTGAGTCATCATTACCCGGCAAACCTACCGGACCGTCATTGTAGTTCTTTGCAATAATCTCACGAATACGGTCGCTTGATCGCCAAGGTTTACCCAACCAGTGATACAGACAAGGTGTCAGGAAAGACGGTTCGTTGTTCACATTGAAGAAACCTTTATCAAAGAAAATATCCAGTCGTTTTTCAAAATCGGCTGCCCCACCACATTTCTCTATCAGCCCCGGCACATCGTGCGGAATGCTCAACGAATATTCCCATGAACTGGCTTCATAGAAGAACATGCTCCACCAAGGAGTGTACCATGGTCCTTCGAAGGTAACCGGTGTGTATTTAAACTTTGGCTGCATGCGAGTGGAATGACCGAAAGGAATAGAGTCCAACCAGTTTCCTTCCTTGTCGCGCGGCATGATAAAGCCTTTCGCCCCTTCATGTTCGTAGTCACCACGCCACAAGTTTTTCCAGTTTTCCGACTGCTTCAAATAACGCTGATACAGGTCTTCTTTACCCAAGCCTTTAGCCACCAATGCAATGGCATAATCACAATAAGAATATTCTACTGTGCGGTTACCTGCACGGTCAATACCATGGGGTATGTAGCCTAATTCCAGATAAGGAATCAGCCCGCCTCGGCCTTCTGCCTCTTCATTTCCACCGGGAGGCACCGTAGCATCCTTCAGCATGGCTTCCAATGCCAGTTCATAATCAATTCCTTTTAATCCTTTCACAAAGGCATCGGCAATCACAATTTCCGCATTCGAACCACCCTGTGTACGACCGTTGCTGTTACCGCTACGCGCATCGGGCATATAACCATCACGTTTGTAAATATTTACCAGCGAACGTACAATGTCGGCCTCCCGTTTCGGGTCAATCAAGGTAATCAAAGGAGAAGAGCTACGATATGTATCCCAGATAGCATAAAAATCGTCGTAATAAGGTTCCGGATCACTCCACAACGGATTCTCGCCCGTACGGTCTACCGGCATCAGCATGGTGTGATACAGTCCGGTATAGAACATGCGTTTCTTTGCAAGCGGAGTCGACGGATTGATTTCTATTTTCTGAAGAAGTTGCTCCCACTGTCCTAACAAATCCTGATGCACCTTTTCAAACGACCAGTGAGGAATTTCAGAATGCGCATTGATTTTTGCCTTCTGCATACTCAGGAAAGAAATACCCACCTTCAACTGCACCACTTTGTCATTCTTCGCAAAGCGCAACAAGGCACCTGTCTTTTCTGCAGAGTCATACTGCGACTGTGCCTCCGTAATACGGTTTCCTTTCCAGGTAAGCGACTGCACAAACGGACGGTCTGTCTCCGCATAGAAATATACCGTATAAGCCTTTCCGTTGTTCCATCCGCCACGAATACGTGTATAACCAGCAACTTCATGGTCGGAAAGCACCTGAATTTCAGAACCGACAAACTGCTGAGCCTCGCGTGCATCCGGCACTGGATTTTCTCCCAAGAAGAAACCTGCATCCACTGCCAGCGATTTCAAAGAATCTTCCGGATACGTAAAACGATAGAAAGAAGCGCGATTGGCAGTAGTGATTTCCGTACGGATACCATTCTGCTTGAACTGCGTATCATAATATCCTAACCGGATGGTTTCATACTCACGGTAGTCATAATGGTTGACCCGGTCCATACCATTTCCAAACGGAGTAACCAGTACATTTCCATACTTAGGCCCTCCTCCCGTACCACTGGCATGCACCTGAGCAAATCCGTCTACCCGCTCCGGCATAGGTAACCATCCACTATTAGGAGAAGGTGTACAGTCAGGCGAAGGCTTTACCATGCCATACGGACACGACGGCCCGATAAACACACGTCCCAGTCCTTCAGAACCGATACGCGGATCGACATATTGCGACAAAGGTGCTACATATTCCCCTTCGCTTTCAGCTACCACACGTGCCCAAAGCTCAGGCTGGTCGATATTCACTAAATCCGGCTGTGCCTGAATGGCTTTTTTGTAAGCCTCCTCATTCCCGTTTTGTATAGCAGCCATTACCAATATGCCATTTTTATGACAATAATTTACAAGCTCCTTGGTAATGTTTTCCGGTTCAATCTCCACATACGAAGGCCGACATACAGCCTGCCATTTTTTAATTCCTTCTATATCCGATGCATTTACCTTTATCTTCATTTCAGGAGCCAGTTTGACAAACTCCGGAACCATTTTTGCATCGGCAAACCAAAAGAAACTATTCTTTTCGAATCCTTTAGCACGCACCAGCTTTACCAAATCAGCAACCGGAGTTCCTTTTTTCACATCAAAAAACACATTGGCCTTTCCCTTCAAAGAATCCAGCATGGTTTCAATACGCGGCACCTTAAGACCCCGGAAAGCAGGGCCGAACCATGAACCTGCATCCAACCGCTCTATTTCAGAAGAGGTAACCAAATGAATTGGCCCATGCCCATCCGTAGTACGGTCGAGGGTTTCATCATGAAGATTATACAACACTCCATCTTTACTTTTACGTACATCCAATTCTATCCATTCGGCTCCATATTTCAATGCAGCCCGTGCAGAAGGCAACGTGTTTTCCGGAGCTAAAAAATTTGCTCCACGATGTACAACCACTTCTATATCTTCAGAAGAAGGCCTGCCTTGCGCAGCAGGATTTGCATAACCCATGCCGGCCAAACCAGCCACAAACATAACGGTAAACAGCCTGGGAAATATATTCATGTTCATATAAAATTTATTAGATTGATACTTTTGGAAGCTAATTTACAATTTTTCATCAATTTTATCTAGTATTTTATAGAATAAAGTTTTTCTACAAGAGAATATATCCGTCATAAAAAAGCCCCGTGCAGCACATCAAAGTTATCTTTTCTGCGACACGGAGCTTATTTTCAGATTAAAAACAATCGCTTGCTTCTGCTTTCAATCGCTTGCTCGATTAATATCCCTCATTCTGTTCCCAGTTCGTATTGGCATTCAATACATCCAGGGCCAACGGGAAAATTCGTCTGGTCAATTCGGCATTATCCGGATTAATATACTTGAATCCCCATGCACGTTCATAATCACCAAAACGAATCAAGTCATTCCTACGCCAATGTTCATCCAAAAACTCACGGCCGCGTTCATCCAATATTTCCTGCAACGAAGGATTGTGATCTATATCCAGCGAACCATCACGATTGGGTGACACATATGTACGAATCTGATTAAACAAACTCATCGGAGTATCGCCTAAAGTAGCCTCACCTCCACGGACAATTGCCTCACATTTTGTCAGAAGAATATCAGCATAGCGGAAAATAGGAATATCATTGTCCTGATTACGTTCATACAGATTATAGTCATTGGCATCCGGATAGAATTTGATAGAACGATACCCTTGTCTTGTTCCGTCTGCTCCCACATCCAAATCACCGTCTTCACGAATCAAGGTGATATGCTTCGTAAACTCTACTTGTTTTCCTTCGTACATATGAGGAGTAGTTGTTTTTTCACCGGTTACCGGATCATATTCATAAATCAGTGTTTTTTCTTTTGAAGGATCTCCTACCACCACATCATTACGACAGTCACCCGGCAGACAGAACAAATCTGCAAATTCAGGATTCATTGCAAAATTTCCTCCACAGCTCGGAGTCAGTACCGTAGTATAGAAACCGTTGGCACCACCATATCGCCAAGTACGATAACGGGCATAACACATTCCTTGGCTAAGGCTGGCTTCGTAAGGTACTGCATAAATAAAGTCTTTAATATGTGAACCGTTATTATACATGAACTTTTCCTTATAATCATCGCTCAAATCAAAAAGCTGAGAATTGATGATACGGTCACATGCCGCAATACAATCATCCAACTTTTCATTGGCCGCATTCGGATTCCAGTCTGCGCTAGTCACATCTTGTGTATATACATTCCAGTTGATATACAGTTTAGCGAGTAAAGCGTCCACCATCCAGCAAGTAGGTGTGCCATAAGTCGATTCATTCACTTCGCTGGGACACTTATCACGTACAGCCAGAAGTTCTGTCTCAATCCAGCGGGCAACATCTGCACGAGGAGAACGTTCTATAGAAGCAGAACCTTCGGTCAGTTTATAGTCCACGATAGGAGTGTCTCCAAAATTATCCATCAGCAAGAATGTATAGAATGCACGGGCAGCGCGTACCGGATTCGAAGTTTCCGGATTAGTTTCCCCCAGGTCGCGCAACAGCTGATTACAATTAGTTATACCTGCCAGAATATCGCTATACACGTTCAGCTGGCTATTGTTTGCCGAAGCCTCCCATGAATGAGTGGAACAGTTGGAATACTGACGTCCGTCCAGCCATCCTCCATTGAAACACACAGCCGAATATTCGTCTGAACTAAGGGAAAGCAATTCATCATAACGACGGGCCAACGGAGTACGAAATGCATAATACGCATTACTGATTCTTGCTTCCAGCGCAATGTCTGAGTCAATCGGATACTCCGTATATTGAGATTTGATGTCTACATCAAGGTCGTTACAACTGATTGTTGCGAGTGCCAGCATGGCACAGGTAAATATATTTTTGGTTTTCATATCAATTTTATCTCCTTAATTTATATTAGAAGTTCATATTTACACCCACCATAAAGCTTCTGGTTCTAGGATAATTGCTATAGCGCATGTCCATACCCGGTTCCAGTCCGCCCAGGTTCACTTCAGGGTCTATTCCTTTATAACCTGTAAGAGTAAATACATTGTTGCATGTGGCATACACACGTAAATTATTTACATAGTTACCCAGTTTACCGAAATTGTAAGCCAATGTCAGCGTAGACAAACGGAGATAAGAACCATTTTCCAAATAACGAGTAGAAGGAGCCTGGGCACGCGAGTCGTTAGCATGCTGTTCAGTAGCTACTTCTGACAAAATATTTTTACCGAAACTGCTGAGTAAAGAAGGATCGCTATAGGTAGCACGAGTGGCATTAAATATCTTATTTCCGGCTACTCCCTGGAAGAAGGCACTCAGTGTCCATTTTTTCCATGTCAAATCATTGTTCCATCCGTAAGTCAGTTTCGGCTGTGCAGAGCCTGCCATACGGCGGTCACCATCATCTGGAGCATCGGTTGTTCCTACCAGATTGCCTTCTTCATCATAGTCATTGAAGATTGACATACCGTTTTCATCGTATCCGGCCCACTCCCACAAATAGAACTGACCGATAGGGGCTCCTTCCATCAGTCGCTGTACATGCTGTCCTGAATAGCTGTTGATGTTAGGGTCGGCCATATCAATAAAGTTCACAGTATATTCAGAGTTAGACATTGACTCTACTTTATTTTTGTTGTGTGACAAATTAAGAGTGGTACTCCAAGTAAAGTCTTTTGTCTGCACAGGCACGGCATTAATCGTAATTTCAACTCCTTTGTTACTGATGTCACCCACATTGGCCCACATTTCACTATAAGGATAGAGCAGCGTAGAAACCCGATAATTGTAAATCAAGTCACTGGTGCGCTTGTCATAATATTCTACGGTACCAGAAAGACGGTTATTGAAGAATCCAAAGTCAAAACCCACATTCAACATCGCTGTCTTTTCCCATTTCAAGTCCGGATTTGCATTACGGGTAGCACCCAGCACACGGTAATTGTCGCCATCGGCACCAGTAAACCAGCCGGTAGAGCCATATACCTGACGTGAATAGAAGGCATCAAAACCCAAAGAGTTACCGCTGACACCGTAACCAACCCGGAACTTCAAATCGTCAAACACATCCTGTTCTTTCATAAAGTCTTCTTCAATGATTCGCCAAGAAGCAGACACAGAGGGGAAAGTACCCCAACGATTATTGACACCAAATGCAGAAGAACCGTCACGACGCAGGGTAGCCTGCAACAGATATTTGCTCTTGTAACTATAGTTAATACGTCCGTAATAAGAAATCATACGCAGCGTAGACAACAGATAACCGCTATTTATATTGCTTATATCGTCCATGGAAACACTGTTTGCCAGTGCCATATTATAATAGGAAAGCGCATCATTGTAGAAATTATAGGCTATCAGTCCAAAACCATTGTTATTATCTGCCTGTTCCCAGGAATATCCCAGCATGACACCTACTTTATGGACATCATTAAACGTATGGTCCCAGTTAATGTAGGTTTCCATCTGCTTCTTGATGTTTTCAGCCGTACTGCGTTCTGCCTGTCCGTTGCGTGACGCATAATCTACAATCTGAGATTTAGAAGAATGGTAGTTGTTGTAAAGGTATTGTTCATTCTGATAAGAAAGATTCAAATTCCAATCCAAACCATCGCAGATATGCAGTGTAGCCTTTGCAACTCCTTGCAACAATTTTTGCGTAGTTTCATAGCGGTCTTCATTGATAAGAGAAGCCGGATTGTAATATTGTGAGGTAGTTCTGCCATACCATGTTCCGTCTTCATTCTTCACCGGATTCAAAGGCAAGTAGTAGTTCATGGCATCCAAAGCACTTCTTCCCTCATTACTTGCAGGACCATTTTCATTATTGGTGATACTTCCATTCAAACTGATAGAAATATCCAGACGGTCATCGAATGCTTTTGTCTGAAGGAAAGAACGGGCTGTCAGGCGATCCATACCCGTACCGCGAACCGTACCCTGACGCTCCAGGAAGTTTAAAGAAGCATTATAAGAAGTCTTTTCATTACCTCCGTTAATCGAAATATTGTGATTATGACTGAAACCTGTACGAAGTACTTCACTCTGCCAGTCTGTATTAGCCGGATTATTTACATCATAATATCCAGATAAATCCAGATCATTGGCATCCGCATAAGCCAACACCTCGTCTGCAGTCATCATGTCCAGGGTTTTCATGGTTTTATCCCATGCCACATATCCACTGTAGCTTACATTGGTCTTGCCATTTTTATTCCCTTTCTTGGTTGTCACAATGATTACACCATTGGCAGCTTTTGAACCATAAATAGCTGTTGCAGAAGCATCTCTCAACACATCAATGCTCTCAATATCTTCTGGAGCAACCAGTGAAAGGCTCACTCCCGGCACACCGTCAATGACATAATATGGCTCCATAGCCTCCCCCGAACGAAGTGAAGAAGCACCACGTAATGAAATAGAAGGAGAACCATTAGGGTCGCTGGTATTGGCAATGGTCAGTCCCGGAACCTTTCCTTGAAGCAACTGAGCCGGAGAAGTGTACACTCCCACATTGAGATCTTCTGCCTTAACCGTAGTAATAGAACTGGTCACATCTTTACGGGTCATACTTCCATACCCGATTACCACCACCTCATCCAAGGTTTTAGTATCTTCATTCAACACCACATTCACCACATTTGAAGTCACTTTTATTTCCTGAGTGACAAATCCAATAAAGGAAAACACCAAAGTCTTTCCCTGTGGCATATCAACGGTAAATTTACCGTCTATATCAGTTACGGTTCCGTTTGTGGTTCCTTTTTCAAGCACATTCACCCCAATCAAAGGTTCTCCGGTTTTGTCGGTCACGACACCTGTTACCCGATTTTGGGCAAATGCCAAAGTACTACTCAATAAAAACAACACAAAGAACAAGCTTTGCGTAAATGTTCTTTTACTCTCTGATTGTACATTAAGCATAATACAAATTTTTAGTTAGAAATAAACTTTTTTTTCAGCGGCAAAAGTATCCTGACGATGTTACAAGAATATTTCCAGACTATTAAATCTGTATTTAAACAATTGACAAACAAACAGTTATACACACATACTAGAATACCTCACCACTTTTCAATGGTAAGGGCACATCAAAGATATTCAGGCTCACTTTTGCCTGAAATCCTGATGCAAAACTAGTGGATAAACCACTAAAGAAGGAGGAAAATAGTATAATATAGGAGGGAAATAGTACATCCAGAAGCTAATCTTCTGTGATTGCATCTTTTTTCAGGTCAATCACAAAATTCTGACAAGACTCTCCATTCAGAAAAGCAAGGAAAAGCGTACCCAGACCTTTCACCATCTCCACTTCGGCCGAACGGAACGTAGAAATACGCGCACGGTCAAACAGATAACGATAAACCGCCAAACGAGTTCTCGGAATATCTTCCAAAGCCAGACGTTCTGCATAACGCAGACGATATAAATCCAGAACCAAATCTTTCATACACCAGTCAGTCCAGTCGGCATCATCCGACTTATCTTCTCCCGACACGGCTTCCAGCATCCGGGCACCGGTAAAATCCAGGCAGGCCCGCCAGGATTCCGGAAGGTCACGCGGAATAAATCGCAGACGCACCAAATCACGAAACTGAAAATCGCAGAATTCTCCATACGTACGGGCAGAAAGAATTTCTTTATTCCATACAGGTGAATGTCCTTTCAGACTATCCGACTGGTATTCTGCGCGATACAAAGGAAACAGACTATCGAATCCTGGCACCGTGTCCAATGCTACCGTTTCCACCCGAAACACCTCATCGCTTTCAATGGTCAGAATCTTATAGGCCGGTACATAGATCGCAATTGAAGGGACCTGTATATTATATAGGTGTTTCCCGTCTTTTCCTTCCCAGATACCAGTATCATTCACGTGCATGTGTCCGGCAAAATGCAGACGCAGTCCGGCTTGCAGAAAAGCCTCACTCACTTCGGCCTCCGGCACACGGTGCAGATCGAACCGGCGGTCGCCCCATATCCGACGTACATGTTCCGACACACCGTCATTGAAATCGACCAACGGATAATGTGAAAATGCCACCAGTGTCTTATGGCGCTTCTGTGCTTCCTCTACTACCTTTCGTACCCAAGGCAACAAAAACGGTTTATGTTTCAGTACAAGGTTGTATCCGGCACTGGAACCTTGATAGCTCCACTTTCCATCCTTCATTTCTTTTGGAAGATAAACTCCCCCGTCAATGGCCAGCAGCCAGAGTCCGTCTACTGGTTCTACCAGGTAACTGGCATCCGTAGCCGTCAGCGAATCGCACAGTGTGTAGGTCCGCTTGCTCAATACACTTTCACGGCAAGCATCCTCGTAAGAATACTTGTCATACGTATAAGAAGTAAAAGGACTTTCCCAATAACAGTCGTCCTTCCGAGGGAAAAAGCCAAAATCAGCATAGCATTCCATCTGCGACACATAACCGGCACACGAATCCTCACGCGTCACACGGCTTCCGTCTGCTGCCAGAAAATGCGCATTCTTTTGCATCAGCCCCAAAGGAAGAGCCGGATCATGATTACCTGTAGTCACAAAAAAGCGCATACCTTTTCTTTGCGTGTACGAATGCAATATATTCTTTATTTTTTGTTGATTGAAGAACTGCCCGTTATCGGTTAAATCACCCGGCAACACAACCCAGCGAATATTTCTGCGAGCCACGTCATCAAGAGCCGCCAGAAGCGCATAATAATTTTCATTAAACAAACGGGTGGACTGTACCTGTACCTCCATAGAACGCACTCGTTCGGCATGACCGTCCACATCTTGAATATGTGCATCCGATATAAATGCAATCTGTGTCTGCGCATTTCCCAACAGCGTAATTCCCCACAAACATGCCACCAAGCACAGCTTTATCATTTTACTCATAAATACGTACTTAAGAATCTCTTACAAAGATAGTGATTTTATCAGAAAGGAGACTCTCCATTCTTCCTTTTAAAACAGCATCCTATTCTTGACATACCTTTGAAATATTTTCTTAACCACAAAGAATCTTTTACGTTTCTTACAACAAAGCCTTATGTTTTCCCGACGGAAAACGTATAGCTCCACCCGGAAAAACATAAGGCTGTCATAAGGGAGACATAAAACACCCTGCTTCATTTCTCCCTACATACAAAGGGGATTATCAATCAATGATTCGGACACTGATGTTCTCCACCCTCATGATGATGATCGCAACCTACACCAGAATCCTGTATCTTTCCAGCCAGATAGGCCTCAGCCACTTCCATCACTGAGCCATGGCATCCTCTGATTACCTCTATACCACAAGCTGAAAGTTTGGCCAGCGCACCGGCTCCCATATTGCCGGCCAACATCACGGTCACCCCGTCAGCCTGTAATTTAGAAGCAATATCCGACTTACATCCACAACCCTGCGGAGAAGGGAGCACTTGCGTACGAGCTATACGGTTCTCTTCGTCTACCGTAAAAATGGTGTAAAACTCACAATGACCGAAATGGTCGTCTATCAGACCGTTTCTTGTAGGTAAAGCTATCTTTTTCATACGCGCTTAATTTGATAATTTATTTGTGCAAAGGTAAAGAAAAAATGCCTGTACTTACACTATCGGGCCAGAACAAATGAAGTTTTCGGGCAAAGCCCCCTAAAATCCAAGTAGTTTTATTATTTTTGCAGCCGATTATACGATAAACATAAATAATAAAGATATTATAACCATGGAATTAGCAAGTAAGTACAATCCCGCTGACGTGGAGGGAAAATGGTATCAGTATTGGCTGGACCACAAACTTTTCAGTTCTAAACCCGACGGACGTGAACCTTACACCGTCGTCATTCCTCCCCCTAACGTGACGGGAGTGCTCCACATGGGACACATGCTGAACAATACCATCCAGGATATTCTTGTAAGACGTGCCCGCATGATGGGAAAGAATGCGTGCTGGGTACCGGGTACAGACCATGCATCCATCGCTACTGAAGCAAAGGTGGTAAATCGTCTGGCTCAACAAGGCATCAAGAAAACAGACCTTACACGTGAAGAGTTCTTGAAACATGCATGGGCGTGGACAGAAGAACACGGAGGCATCATTCTGAAGCAGCTCCGCAAACTGGGCGCATCATGCGACTGGGATCGCACGGCTTTCACCATGGACGAAACCCGTAGCAAGAGCGTAATCAAGGTATTCGTGGACCTTTATAACAAGGGACTGATTTACCGTGGCGTACGTATGGTAAACTGGGACCCGAAAGCACTGACTGCCTTGTCTGACGAAGAAGTAATCTACAAAGAAGAGCATAGCAAACTGTATTACCTGCGTTATTACGTAGCTGATGACGACATGAGCGGTGAAACAGGAGCTGAAGGTGAAATCGTACACCGCGACGCACAGGGCCGCCGTTATGCCGTAGTAGCTACTACGCGTCCGGAAACCATCATGGGTGATACGGCGATGTGTATCAACCCGGCAGACCCGAAGAACCAGTGGTTGAAAGGTAAGAAAGTTATCGTTCCGCTGGTAGGACGTGTGATTCCGGTTATTGAAGACAGCTATGTAGACATTGAATTCGGTACAGGTTGTTTGAAAGTTACTCCGGCACACGACGTAAACGACTACATGCTGGGAGAAAAATACAACCTTCCTTCTATTGATATTTTCAATGACAACGGTACACTGAGTGAAGCTGCAGGACTGTATGTAGGTATGGACCGTTTCGACGTACGTGCGCAGATTGAAAAAGATCTGGATGCAGCAGGATTGCTGGAAAAGGTAGAAGCTTATACGAATAAGGTAGGTTTCTCTGAACGTACCAACGTAGCCATCGAACCGAAACTGTCTATGCAGTGGTTCCTCAAGATGCAGCACTTTGCCGACATGGCATTGCCGCCGGTAATGAACGACGAGTTGAAGTTCTACCCTGCCAAATATAAGAATACATACCGCAACTGGCTGGAAAACATTAAAGACTGGTGTATCAGCCGTCAACTGTGGTGGGGACACCGTATTCCGGCTTACTACTTGCCGAAAGGTGGTTTCGTAGTAGCTGAAACTCCGGAAAAGGCATTGGAACTGGCTAAGGAAAAAACCGGAGATGCAAACCTGAAGATGGAAGACTTGCGTCAGGAAGATGACTGCCTCGACACCTGGTTCTCTTCATGGTTGTGGCCGATCTCATTGTTCGACGGTATCAACAACCCGGGCAACGAAGAAATCAAGTACTACTACCCGACTGCCGACCTGGTAACCGGACCGGACATCATTTTCTTCTGGGTAGCACGTATGATTATGGCTGGCTACGAATACATGGGCGACATGCCGTTCCGCAACGTATACTTCACCGGTATCGTACGCGACAAGATTGGCCGTAAGATGTCAAAATCACTCGGTAACTCACCCGACCCGCTGGAACTGATTGAACAGTTCGGTGCCGACGGAGTGCGTATGGGAATGATGCTGGCTGCTCCTGCCGGAAACGATATTCTCTTCGATGAAGCACTCTGCGAACAAGGACGTAACTTCAACAACAAGATATGGAATGCCTTCCGTCTGGTAAAAGGCTGGCAGGTAGCCGACATCGAACAGCCGGAATATGCCAAACTGGCTACTGAATGGTTTGACTCTATGCTGGCTAAGACCGCAGAAGAAGTAAACGACCTCTTCGGTAAATACCGTCTGAGCGAAGCATTGATGGCTGTATATAAATTGTTCTGGGACGAATTCTCAAGCTGGTATCTGGAAATGGTGAAACCTGCATACGGACAGCCTATCGACAAGGTAACCTACGAAAAGACATTAGCATTCTTTGAAACCTTGCTGAAACTGCTCCATCCGTTCATGCCGTTCATCACAGAAGAGTTGTGGCAACACATTTACGACCGTCAGCCGGGCGAAAGCATCATGACCCAGACGCTCATAAAAGACATGCCTTACAACGAAGCACTGATTGCACAGTTTGAAGCTGTGAAAGAAGTAATCAGTGGCATCCGTACCATCCGCCTGCAGAAGAACATCGCACAGAAAGAAGCGTTGGCACTTGAAGTAACTGGAGAAAATCCGGTAGCCGGCTTTGGTTCTGTAATTGCCAAACTCTGCAACTTGTCAGAAATCAAGCAGGTAGAAACCAAGTCAGAAGGAGCTGCTGCCTTCATGGTGGGTACTACAGAATATGCCGTACCATTGGGTAACCTGATTAACGTAGAAGAAGAGCTGAAGAAACTGGAAGCTGACTTGAAATATCAGGAAGGATTCTTGCAAAGCGTAATGAAAAAGCTGAGCAACGAAAAGTTTGTCAGCAAGGCTCCGGCCAATGTCATTGAAATGGAACGCAAGAAACAGGCTGATGCAGAAACGAAGATTGCAGCATTGAAAGAAAGCATTGCCGCATTGAAGCGCTAAGCTGCTTGTTTCCCTAAAAATAAAACCCTTCCTAAATAGCTGACAGTTATTTAGGAAGGGTTATCTTTTAATAAATCAGAACAATACAAGACCTACAGACAGGGCGCTGAACTCAGGACCGTACGCCGTATCAAGTATCTTACAAGGACTATATTTTACGTAAAATCCAATCGTCTTATAACCTATAGATGCCTGAATATCTATTGTCACCGGAGTTTGATGGATGTTGCTATCGGTCAGCTTAAATTCCTGTCCATCCTGTTTATACCTCGTTTTCAGACTGGCATGTGTATTGAAATTGACAATTGCTCCCAGACTGAAGTTGAAATTATTTTTTGTTTCATGAGTAAGCATGACAGGAACAGCCCAACTGAAAACTTTGATACGTGAAAACTGAATGTCGGCTCCTTCTGGATAACTACCGATATACATATCACTACCCGCATCTTTTATAAAACGCTGCTTGCCAGTCATCCGGTAATTGCGCCAGCTGCATGCCACTCCGATAGAAAGAGAGGTTTCCGTAGCCCACGGATAACACTGCCATCCGAGAGTAGGAGTAGTAACCTCCCATGATGATCCCATGCTGACATCCATATTTTCAGGAGCTCCCTGCACGCAGGAAAGTCCTATCTTAAAATCTTTCAGCACAAACTCATTACGCTTATGCCTTTTTTTCGGCGTGCGTTTTCTAAAGGGAATATTAAAATCCCAATTGCCGCTGCGCTCCTTTGTTACCGAAACATCCGAAGGAGATATTTCCACCTCACGAGCATAACGGAAACCCGGATTATCTTTCTTTCCATTGATTTCCACAAGGAAGCGATTTCCAGACTCAGTGATTGTCACCCGTTCGGGATTCTCCACACTCATGACACTTTCCACCTTCAGTGAATCTCTACTTTCGGCATATCCGCCAGTTGCAGTCAGCAGAGTGACTGCAAGCAAAATCATTTTCTTCATATCTTATCGTATCTTGTTTGTTTGCATTCATTTGAACATCTGTTTCAGTTCTTCCAGAGTAACTTCTCCTTCCATGTATACCACCGTCACTTCAGCCTTCTTTTTGCTGCCAGGCGCGACCAAAGTATTCCGATAGAATAAATACCTGTAATTGTCATCCCGTGGCGGAAAACAGTAAAAACCGTAATATAATTTCTTACCCACTCTGCCCTCCTCCTTATCAACTGCCGCTAGAGCATCCCGACTGACCAACTCCTCTATTTCTTCCGACACAGCCGGAGCATCAGTGACTGTCAAGCTGCGAAACAAGGTCAGATGATACTTTTTCAATTCTTTCCCTTTGATAAGCACCTCTACGGCACGTTTGTCATGCTTAAAGCGACTTTCAAACAAGGCGTCTACATGCATACCTTTCTGTGCATACCCAGACAACACAGACAGCATGATTATCCATAATATAACCCATCGTTTCATATCATCTTGTCATTAATTATCCATTGATATAATATCATTTTCTTCCAACGTCTGAAACAAATCCGACAACTGCATTTCGACAGTTTCCTCCGGTGAATAGTGACGAACCTTTTCCACAGACTTCAAAGCCTCGGAAAATACAATTTCCTTGTCGGTACAACGTTCCCCGTTAATATAAGCCACACACACATTGGTTCTTTCCGTCAGCTGCCAAGTTGTAATCAGAACAATGATTCCCATAACCGCAGCTGCTACATAATGCCACATTCGTACACTGCGTGTATGCGGTCGATTGTATATGGAACGTCTTGTAACAAAATATCCCATCACAGCACGAAGTTCATCGAACTCCTTGCCTTGTGCAGCAGGAGTAGCTAAAAAACGTACCAGTGCTTCTTCTTCAGCCTCACTCGTTTCAGCCTCAAAGTAGCGGTTTGCCAGCTCTTTCCACTGTTGAAAAGTTCGTTCGTTGTTTTTCATCGCTCCATTTGTTTTAAGTAACATTCTCTAATTTCTTTTCTCGCTCTCGATAGTTGCATACGTACTGCTGCCTCCTGCATACCCAATATATCGGCTATTTCATTATATTTCTTTCCTTCATATTCTTTCATGTGCAGAATCTGCTTCTGAAGTGGCGTCAATCTAGATTCAATAATACGCTCAACCATACGGAACTGCTCTTCCTTTTCCAACACCTCGGCTGCTGAATCGGAAATAGATTCATCTCGATTTTCGTCCAGCTCCACCGTAAGCAAATGATTCTTTTTACGCAAAGTATCGATGCACAGATTCTTTACCGTAACAACTGTAAGCGCCTCTGCCTCTTCGCGCGAGTCGATTCGGTCTGCATGCTTCCACAGACGGAAGAAAGCCTCCTGCAACGCATCGTCGGCATCCTCTCTGCTAGGAAGGAAGCGCATTGCCAACTGGAGAAAACTTTTTCTCAAATCGGTGAAAGTTGATATCAATGTTTCTTTACTCATGCTTATTAGAATCGTCGTAGAAGTCGTTTCTCAAAAAGGTAAACGTAAAACTATATCTTTTGTAACAAAAAAAGACACAAAAATCTTATCTTTTATTCTCAGGACAAATAAAAGATAAGACAAAATGAGTACACAATCATCTACAACAGAATCTGGTCAAACAATTGATTATCCCCAAAAGTCCACCATATTTCCGAACTGACATATTCTCCTTTGAGGAATATAAATGAAATTCTGTCAGCTAAAACTGACAAATGAAGCAGACGATTTGTCAGTCTTTGCCAGAGCAATTGATTTACATCAACAAAACAACAGAAAAATAAAATTATATGCTATAAAACATGTTTTTCAAAAAAAAGGCATTACCTTTGCAGTGTAATAAAACGAACGAAGGAACCTGAAAGGGTTCTGGAGGAAAGGATAAAAAGATTAAGGATAACAACAATAGGTAACAAAGATTTGAAAGGTCCTCTGCGAAGAGCACCTCGAAGAACAATAACTAAACTAGAGATTAAGATACAATAGGTACTAACAAAAAGCAAATGAAAGGATAACAGTTATGAAAAAGGTAACAAAGATTTTCAAGAAGATTGCAAATGCAGATCCTATGATCTGGGGGTACGTCATGTTGAGTGAAAACGCTCACACGAAGTAACCCGCTGCCGATGACCGGCGGATTTATTATGATTAGAAAACAAAACAATTGACAATAGAAAGTCCGGAAATCTATTTTCTGACCATGTGCAGAAGGTAAGATTTCCGGACTTTTTTATTTTCTTGACGATATAATCTCTATCGAATCGGTTGCAACTTGATAATCTCCCCTAATTCAGGAATTATGACCGGCATACCGCGCTTCTTGGCTTCTGCCGCAAACACATGAGGAGGATCGAACAAAGGTTCATCCGAAAGGTCAAAAGTGCCATAGTGCATCGGAATTGTAACCTTTGCATGCAAATCTGCCGAAGCAGTCAATGCATCGTATGGAGATATATGATTCGGCTTCATAAACCAGCGAGGTTTGTAAGCTCCAATTCCTACCATGCAATAATCTATATGAGAAAAAAATCCTGCAATTTCTTCAAAATGCCGGGCATATCCGGTATCTCCACTATTATAGATGGTAATACCATCTCCCTGAATCATAAATGAGCCCCACAAGCGCTCTCCTCCATCGCTTACACCACGTTTGCTCCAATGCTGGGCAGGTAAAAAGGTCAAGCGGAAATCGCCATCGACATACTGTTCATACCATGCAGCTTCTATCACTTCCAGATTAGGGAACCAACTTTTTATCAAAGCCCCCGTATTCAAGCCACAAAAGAGCTTAAGTTGAGGATTATCTGCTACCAGACGTGCTACACTCGGTTTATCCAGATGGTCAAAATGATCATGACTAATAAGCAGATAGTCTATCTGACGAAAAATAGACGGATCGGCAGGGAATTGACTTCGGCGTTTGACAAACGGAATACTTCCATATACAGGATCAATCATCAAACGCTTTCCACCCAATTGAAGAAAAAAAGAGTTATGCCCCAACCAAATCAATGAATTACCCACCACTTTCTCCAGAGAGATGAGATAATGCACTTTAGGATTCCATTTGATTGTACGCTTTTCTTTCCGCTGGGGATTAGGAGAGAATCGCCATTTCAGGACACTTCCCATCCCCGGTTTCCAACGGTGCTGACGGTTAAAAAATTTGCCATTCACAGTCGGATTCCCTCTCCAATGAGGGTGTATGCTTCGCAACCCCTCATTGCGGCGGAATGTGATTCGCTCTCCCATTCTAGCGGAATTTAACGTTCCAACAAATCCTTCAAAAAGGCATCCAATTCTTCATCCAACCCTTTTAGCAGCTCATCATTCAGCAACAAGGTCTCATCTTCGTCCACAAGAAGCAGTTCGGCTACCGTTTCTTTGTCTTCATCTACCAGCACAAAAGAGTAAGGCTTCATCAGACAAAGCTTCTCCAGTTTTCCGCTCTCTTTCAGCGCCTCAACCTCTGCACGAAGAATCGGTTCTACTACAGTATAGAAATCATCACTCTCATATTCTACCCACTCATTGATAATCGTACGCGACAATTCCTGATCGTCATCGTCGAAAATAATCAGCTCACCACTTTCTGAGTTTGGTTGCAAATGAATATCTGTAACGACCGTTTCATCTCCTTCTGATGCATACCGGCAAAGGGCTGTTTTCAGAGCCGAGACTATTGAAGCACGTGATTGTTCACTCATTTTCATAGGCTATATTCTTTTTATGTACTCAAATGTACAAAAAAAATGAATCGGACAAGATATTATTAATTGATTTTGTTTCCAAAACGAGCCATTTGAAGGTTCAGCAACTGAAAATCTTTGGCGCGTTCCTGCAATACTGTAGAATAAAAGAGTGCAGCACGTTCTTCTTCCGAACCTTTAGAGGCACAACTTTTTGCTTTTTCAATCCAAGAAACAGCCTCATCCATCACTCCCTGTACCTCACAGGCTAAAGCCATATTGAAAGCAGCACGTGATTTTAATTTTCCTTTTTTCAATGAGTCGTATAAATTCTTCCACAAACGGCCTGCTTCCTGCCAGTCTCCTTCACGTAGTGAAACTGCTGCATCACGCATGTCGGGATTTCCTCCATCAAAATAAATTCGTTCTACATTCTTCCAATGAGGAACTAACTGATTAACAAGCGTAACACCGGTATGTTGAGAAGCTTCTTTCACTACATCATGGTCAGATAACATAGGAGTTAAATCCCATAACATACTATCCACCTTACTGATAGTTACCACAGGCATTACCCTAGAAGGAATGTATGCACGTACTACCGGGCGGATTTTCAAATCAAAAGCAGCAAAAGGGGAGATTAAACCCGGATAGTAGATTTCTTTCTTTCCGGTCAACAATTGAAATCTGTCCACTGAAAGAATCATATCGACCCCAAGTACTTGAGCTAAACTGTCTACTACCGGTTGAGGGAGAATTTCTCCTCCTGTCAATTCCTGCGTAATTGCTGAATCTGAAATAACTACCTGATAGAAATAACGACTATCAGCCAGTCCTCCAGCCAAACTTTCCGACAAAACCTTCCCATCTCCTTCCAATCGGCCCAATGTCAATAAATCCTTTTTAGGGAAAGGTATAGCAGGAGCATGGTTCACTACTGCCACTGTGCGGACTTGCTCAGGAAAAGTGACTTCTGCAGGATATAACTGATCAAATGTAAAAGACTGGAGTCCTCCGCATGAAACCAGCATAGTAGCTGCAAAAAGGATTCCGGCCACGATGTATTTCTTCATAATTCACTACTTTTTGTTCGCGAACAAAAATAATAAATAAAAAAGACACGGATTCCATCGTTTTCACAGATTATTCTAAATTAAGAAATAAAAATCTGCAAACGGTGAAAACCGTGTCTTAAATATCTCAATCAAATGCTTAATCAGGCATTTTTCCCGTGACAGTTTTTATATTTCAATCCGCTGCCACAAGGACATGGATCATTGCGACCGACTGTCTTTTCTGAGCGATAAGGCTCTTGCTTCTGTTCACGAGTATCGCGACCTGCAGCTTCACTCTGATCTGGGTCAGTCAAATCCTGCTTTTCTTCACGATACTGCTGGCGGGGAGCCTGAGGTTCAGGAGCGGCTTCACGCACTTGTTCCGGCTCCTGCACCGGTATCTGACCACGCATCAATACAGAAATAGTGTTGTTGTTAATCTTATTGACCATGTTATCAAACAGATTCACAGATTCCAGTTTGAAAATCAATAGTGGATCTTTCTGCTCATAACTTGCGTTCTGCACAGAATGCTTCAGTTCATCCAGTTCACGCAGGTTTTCTTTCCATGCATCGTCAATTGTATGCAACAAGATGGCTTTTTCGAACGACTTCACAATTTCTTTTGACTCGCTTTCGTATGCAGCTTTCAAGTTTACTGAAATGTTGTACATACGCTTACCATCAGTAATAGGTATCATGATATTTTCATACATGTGTCCCTGAGCCTCATATACCTGCTTGATAACCGGATTTGCAATCTGAGCCATACGTTCAGTCTTACGTTTGAACAATGCCATAGCTTCCTGGAAAGTCTGTTCTGCCAAATCGTCTTTCTTCTTGGAACGGAAATCTTCTTCAGTAAACGGAGCTTCCATAGCCAGAACCTGAAGAATTTCCATCTTGGCATCATCATAAGTCGGCTGCTGTACGGCATTGTAGCAACGTTCCCAAATCATATCTACAATATCCATTCCGATACGTTCTCCCATAAGCGCATGACGACGTTTGGTGTAAACCACTGTACGCTGCTTGTTCATCACGTCATCATATTCCAACAGACGTTTACGGATACCAAAGTTGTTTTCTTCTACCTTCTTCTGTGCACGTTCAATGGAGTTAGAAATCATCTTGTGTTCAATCATTTCTCCTTCCTTGAATCCTAACTTATCCATCACAGTAGCAATACGGTCGGATGAGAACAGACGCATCAAATCGTCTTCCAACGATACGAAGAATACAGAAGAACCCGGGTCTCCCTGACGTCCGGCACGACCACGCAACTGACGGTCTACACGACATGATTCGTGACGTTCTGTACCAATAATAGCCAGACCACCGGCAGCTTTTACTTCTGCACTCAACTTAATATCGGTACCACGACCGGCCATGTTCGTAGCAATAGTTACTGTGGAACTCTGACCTGCTTTCGCAACAATTTCAGCTTCCTTCTGGTGTAACTTCGCATTCAATACATTATGCTCAATCTTACGCAGGGTAAGCATCTTGCTCAACATTTCAGAAATTTCTACAGAAGTAGTACCTACCAGCACCGGACGACCAGCCTGTACCATCTTCTCAATTTCTTCGATTACGGCTTTATATTTCTCACGTTTCGTTTTATAAACGCGGTCGTTCATATCGATACGGGCAATCGGACGGTTTGTCGGAATCACCACTACATCCAGTTTATAGATATCCCAAAACTCTCCTGCTTCTGTTTCTGCAGTACCGGTCATACCAGACAATTTATGGTACATACGGAAGTAGTTCTGTAAGGTGATAGTTGCAAAAGTCTGTGTAGCAGCTTCTACCTTCACACCTTCCTTCGCTTCTACAGCCTGGTGCAAACCATCACTCCAACGACGACCATCCATGATACGTCCTGTCTGTTCGTCGACAATCTTTACCTGACCATCCATTACCACATAGTCTGTATCTTTTTCGAACATGGTATATGCCTTCAACAGCTGATTGATGGTATGTACGCGTTCTGCCTTAATAGCGTAATTAGTCATCAGCTCATCTTTCTTAGCCAGACGTTCTTCATCAGATAGCCCTTTCTGATTTTCAAGTTCAGACAGCTGAGCTGCAATATCAGGAAGTACGAACAAGGTAGGATCCTGTGAGTTACCAGTAATCAGGTCCACACCTTTATCAGTCAAATCTACACTCTTCAGTTTTTCATCAATCACAAAAAACAAAGGCTCTACCGCTTCCGGCATACGCTTGTTATTCTGTTCCATGTAGATTTCTTCCGTCTTCAGCATACCAGCCTTGATACCCGGTTCGCTCAGGAACTTAATCAACGGTTTGTTTTTAGGCAATGCCTTGTGGCTACGGAAAAGAGCAAGGAAACCAGCTTCCTGATCTTCCTTCTTATCTGAAGCAATCAAACGCTTGGCATCGGCCAGATACTGGGTAGCCAGTTTACGCTGCGCTTCTACCAGACGTTCTACCAACGGACGAAGCACTTCAAATAATTGCTGGTCGCCTTTAGGCACCGGACCAGAAATAATCAACGGCGTACGTGCATCATCAATCAATACAGAGTCCACCTCATCGACAATGGCATAATTATGCTTGCGCTGTACCAAATCCTTCGGAGAAACGGCCATATTATCACGCAAATAATCGAAACCGAATTCATTGTTGGTACCAAAAGTAATATCTGCCATATAGGCACGACGACGAGCTTCAGAGTTAGGCTGATGCTTGTCAATACAATCTACACTCAGTCCATGGAACATATAGAGCGGGCCCATCCACTCAGAGTCACGCTTTGCCAAATAATCGTTGACAGTTACCACGTGTACTCCATTACCAGTCAAGGCATTCAGGAACACCGGAAGCGTTGCTACCAAGGTTTTACCTTCACCGGTTGCCATTTCCGCAATCTTACCCTGATGTAATACCACACCACCAAACAACTGTACATCGTAATGTACCATGTTCCAGGTCATTTCGTTTCCACCCGCTTTCCAATGGTTTTTCCAAATAGCTTTGTCACCTTCAATGCGAACAAAGTCACGTCCCTGTGCAGCAAGTTCACGATCAAAATCGCTAGCTGTTACTTCCAGTTCTTCATTTTCTGATAAACGGCGAGCTGTATCTTTTACAATAGAAAAAGCAGTCGGCAACACTTCACTAAGTGCTTTCTCGTATTTTTCCAGGACTTCTTTCTCCAACTTATCAATCTGAGAGAAAATAGCCTCACGTTTTTCAAGGTCAGTTGATTCAATAGTAGCTTTCAACTCCTCAATCTTCTTATTTTCTTCTGCGGCTGAATCCTTGATAAACTTCTTCAATTCTTCTGTTTTCGCACGTAGTTCATCGTTCGTCAACTTGGAAATTTCCGGATAAACGGCTTTTACCTTTTCTACCCACGGCTGAATTTCCTTCATGTCACGAGTCGCCTTGTTTCCGAACAGCTTGCTTATAAATTCATTAAATCCCATTGTATATTTCTTTTTATTATTTACTAATTAATTATTTTTTAATCCTACCGCTACAAAGATAGGTAAATTACGAATTATTCGCATAATATTTATTTACGAATATTAATCATTGGAGCATCCGAGCAAGCATTTGGTGCCCGTATACGCATGAAATGAGCTAAAGTGGGTACAATTGAAGTAATTTTCACCGGAGAATAAAGCTTTTCAGGCTTTACATCAAACCCCATAAACACAAGAGGAGCCGCAGTATATGCTTCACGAACGACCTCTATTTTCTGAGAATATTCGTTGACTACGGACCATCCAGGCATTACTTCTACATAAATATCACCCGAGCAATTTTGATTATATGTATTTCGAATTTTTCCAATCTTCGGAGTCCATGCCCCCAAAAGTAAACGCTGTGCTGAATAAGCATTCTGTACCCCGCTCATTTGCACCACAAACTCCGAAGAACGGGTCATAACTTCCACCAAATTCAGTTTACGTTCTTCTATCAACTTATGATTCAAATAAATCTGTCGGTCATAATAGGTCTCCACATATTGACCTTGCCCATAAAGGGCCATTAAATACATGTTCAGCAAAGCTGCACAGCGCTTAATATGAAATTCTCCACCAGGAATCCTGTATTTAACCGGATCCACAGGTTCCGGATCGGTATAACCCGTAGAAGTGATGAAGAACAAAGTATTACGAAGCCCGATTTTACGATCTATCAAATCCAACAAATCTCCAATACTATTATCCAGACGGACATACATATCCTGTATTTCCATCGCATATTCCGTATTGGGTTTGTGATCATAATTTCCTGCATAATAAGACAAGGTCAATAAATCCGGAGCTGCATCCTGACCAATTTGTGTATTGCTTAAACATGCATTCACCAAACGATTTACCTCGTCATTTATATATGGGCTTGTTTTAAACTTCTTATATTTATCCAAACGCTCATCCGAGAAATTATGCTTAAAGCTAAGCTGCTTGGTTTCAGTAGTGATATACTGATAAGAAGTTACCGGCAAATAAGGGAGCCATTCCAAGTTGTTGATACGAAAATCAAGCCCCTCCTTGTCATTATAATTGCTCACCCACAACGGGCAATCACCATAGTAAGTCGTGCCGGCCCATTTCCCTGTTTCATCATTCAACCAAAAAGCGCCATTTGCTGCATGCCCGGCAGCTAAAACAGCCATCTCACGAGTCGGTGCAATTGAATAGACTTCAGCCCGTCCCTGAGTAGCGACCTTCAATTCATCCGACAAAGTAGAGCAACGTAACAACTTAGCTGAAGAGTTTTCAGAGGTGTATACTCCCATAAAATCCTGATCGTCTACAGATTTTATAATCCGTAAAGACCCGCGGTCCATCCACCGGTTAGAAGGTATACCATTATAATAAGGTGTAGTGCCTGTATAAATCGAAGCCGTCGCCGACGAACGGTCTACATTAATAAAATCATATTCCGCATTGGTATATATACGCCCTTCTTTTAAAAGGCGTTTAAACCCTCTTTCCCCATACAATGCAGAAAAAGCTTCTATGTAATCTGCCCTCAACTGATCAATCGTCAACCCCACCACCAATCTTGGAACTGGAGAAGGAGCCTGCGCCTGAATTCCAGAGATGACAAATACAGTCAATAAAGATGTCAGTATACGTTCTTTCATTACTTTTTATTCAATACTAATACATGGCTTGCAGCATTTACCAGCAAACCGAGTGCCAAAGGTAATACTGTTAAATTAAAATCTTGCGGTAAAAACGGGAATAGCACTATAAAAAGTGTTAAATACACGAGATTACAAGCATGATACAAGTCTTTTTTATGTTTTAACTCACGATAAATCATAAAAGGCAGGTAAAACAATGGCAACGGATTAAACAAAACCAGCAACCAGTTTGAACCTACAGTCGGATGAGAAGAGACGAAAAACAGAAAAGCAATAATACAGCCGGCTATTCCTTGAGCTGCATACAATAATATATCCCATCCCCAGAAAATCATTTGCTTCTTCCACTGAAAGAATCCGATAATCACATTCAAAAGCAAAAATAAAGTAGCAGCTACCATCGGACTTATTCCCCAGGAAGATTCTGTTTCCAGCTCCGCATCCACAATCTTTTCCTCACGCAAAACCAAAGGCCGTCTGACACCATCAGGAGTTTGAATGTATGCATCCTGAGCAAAATAACGCATATAAAACGGAGCAAACATTTGCTGCCTTATATCTATCGGCTTATCAGCTTCCGCCCCAAGACACAAATCTATACCCAATTCATCCCACGGAGACCCTTTGGTAAATTCATGCACAATCCCTCTGAAAGTTTTATGCCAATCTACGGAAGGATACACAACTTTTCCCTGAATACTTCTTTCTATCTGATCACGAGCACGAGTCGTACAATTATCATAAAAATAATTATAACGGTAAACCCTGTTTTCCGGTAGATAATTATCCTGAAGTAATTTCAATAAAGATATTTTCTCCAAGTATGTCAAATTCAGGACCTGCTGATAAACTGAAGAACCCCTGAATGCATATTCCGATTCAAAATAAGAATAAGGTGTGATTCCTAACTGATAGTCCGTTTCACCTTTCACAAAACGATATACAAAATGAGGAGTATCGAAACTAAACATACCATAATTAAACACTAAATCTACTCCTTTAGAAAAATTCTGGTAGCGAATAGCCGTATGTCCAAAAAGTGCATATATCTCACTACCTGGCGCACACGTCAGCAAACTAAACTGAATACTATCAGTTTGTGGTACTTTTTTTATATCACTAGAAATTCCCCCCCAAACTTTGGTTGAAGAAAAAACACAGCTTATCAAAGTAGCACACAGCAAAAAAACAAACTTCTTTTTCATAAACTAATGCAAATATCAACCAAATACCAAGACTTCCCGAGGTATCTGAATAATTCATAATATTTTTTTCTGCATGCAAAAATACATGGATTCTGCCATAAGAACGAAATAAATAATCAGTTTTATTGATGTTCATATCCAAATTTTGTCTTACTTTGCAAGCGAAATAAAGAAGAAAAACGTGAATTTAGTAATTGATATCGGCAATACTGTTGCAAAACTGGCAGTATTTGATGGTGACAAAGTGGTGGAGGTTTTAAGAGGGTCCAATCATTCGCTGGACTGGCTGTCTATGTTGTGTAACAAATATCCAATTAAAAGAGGTATCATTGCATCAGTCATCACGCTCAGTAATACCATAAGACGCCAATTGGCTGGAGTTCCATTTGAAATTATTGAGCTCAACCACAAAACCCCCATCCCTATTCATAATTTATACAAAACACCTGAGACTTTGGGAATGGACCGGTTAGCAGCCGTGGTAGGTGCTAACTATATTTCACCTGGAAGGAACCTGCTAGTAGTAGACGCAGGGACTGCACTAACTTATGAATTCATAGACGCGGAAGGGAATTATTGGGGAGGAAACATTTCACCTGGAATATACACCCGCTTCAAGACATTGAATGCGTGCTGTGACAAACTTCCCCTAATCGAAAGAAAAGGTGAAACGCCTGAATTCGGATTTGACACAGAGACCGCGATTCGTGCCGGAGTTATAAGAGGCATAGAATTCGAAATCATTGGTTATATCACTCTGCTACAAAAGAAATATCCCGACCTTTTGGTTTTTTTAACTGGAGGAGATAAATTTTCTTTTGATACAAATTTAAAAAGTATCATCTTTGCAGATAGATTTTTAGTATTGAAAGGTTTAAACAGAATATTGAATTATAATGTTAAGTAAGAAAATACTTGTTGGTTCATGGCTTTTAGCTAGCTCTACTATGGTATGTGCACAAATAAGCACTAATTCACCTTATACACGTTATGGACTTGGAGACATGTTTGACCAGAGCTTTACAAACAATGCAGCAATGGGAGGAGTTGGATATGCACTCCGAACGTCTGAGCACATTAATGCCATGAATCCAGCTTCTTATACGGCCGTGGATTCTCTTTCCTTTATCTTTGATGCAGGTATGTCTTTAAAAAGTTCCAACTTCCAAGAAGGGAAATATAAAGCCAACGCCAAGAACTCCAGTTTTGATTATATCGGAATGCAATTTCGCTTACATCCAAGACTGGGTATGACTATTGGATATACTCCTTTTTCCACTGTGGGATATAATTTTACCCGTTCAAAGGAAATAGAAAATAGCAGTGACGTAACTATATCCAATAATTTCTATGGAGATGGAGGTCTACAACAAATTTTTGGAGGACTGGGATTCAAGATTCTGGACAACCTATCTATCGGAGCCAATATTGGTTATTTGTATGGGAAACTGAATTACCAGACGACAGCGACCCTCAGTAATGGAGGTGACCAAACCATAACCTACAATACTTTGTCTATCAGCAGTTACAATGCTAGTTTTGGCCTTCAATACACTCAACCTATAAATAAACAAAATGAACTGACATTAGGGCTTACTTATAGTTTGGGACATACTTTAAATGGACACGATACGCAAGGTACACAGATTACTAATGGTTCGAACTACTCTGTAGTAAATCAAGAACAAATTAATGACTCCTATGGAATTCCTCATATATATGGAGGAGGTTTAGCTTGGAAATATAAAAAAAATTTGACAGTAGAAGCTGATTATACACTGCAAAAATGGAGTGGAGTAAAATATAATAACCGCACGGACTTATATCAGGATCGATCCAAAGTAGCTATTGGAGCAGAGTTTTTACCTAAAGAGTTCGGACGAAACTATTTTACCCGTATACGCTATAGAGCAGGGTTCTATTATGCAAACTCTAATCTTCAGATTCCAGTTTCACAAAATATGATAGATGGTCCTAAGGAATATGGCGTCAGCGTGGGACTAGGTTTACCACTTAAACTATACCAACGAAACAGTGTACTAAGCATTACCGGTCAGTACATCCATGCCACTCCTTCTGTAAGCGACATGTTATCGGAAAATCGGTTCGTCCTAAAAATAGGATTGACATTCAACGAACACTGGTTCATGAAATGGAGAGTAAATTAATATGAAAATAAACACAATGAACAACTAATCTTACATACGATGAAAATGAAAATGTTTACAATGCTGTGTGCTTTATCTTTAGGCACCACAGCAGCTTTCGCTCAGAAAGGTGTAGAAGACGGATCTCGTTTCGGACATGGAGAAGACAGTATCCGTTGCTTGCAAAACATCAGTATTTACAGTGAATACGTAAAAACTGACAACTTCACAGATGCATACAAGCCTTGGATGGCTGTATTCACAGAAGCTCCTTTAGCTCAAGTAAGTACTTATACAAACGGAGCTAAAATTTTACGTGCCTTGATTGCCAGCTCTAAAGATGCCGCACAACAAAAAAAGTATCTTGACGAACTGATGGCCGTACACGATCAACGCATCAAGTATCTTGACGGATTGAATCAGTTGGTAAAAACTCCAACAACAAAAGGATCTATTCTTGGAATGAAAGCTCATGACTACATCATCTTCTCCGGAGCTAATGTAGACGTAAACAAGGCTTACCAAATGATTAAAGAAGCTGTCGACTTGGAAAAAGCTACATCTGATTATTTCATGTTCCAAGATTTGATGGACATTTCTGCCCGCAAATTAAAGAGCGATGACACTCATAAAGAACAGTTTATCCAAGACTACCTGACAGCATCAGGTTATGCAGATGAAGCTCTGAAAGCAGCTACTAAAGAAAGAGATAAAAAACTGCTGAAAACAGCAAAAGACAACGTTGATGCTTATTTCATCAATAGTGGTGCTGCCAGCTGCGAAAACTTGCAGGCTATCTATGGCCCGAAAGTAAGTCAGAATAAGACAAACTTGGAATACCTGAAACAGGTGATTAATGTAATGCAGATGCTGAAATGTACAGAAGAAGAAGCTTATTTCGTTGCTTCTGAAGCTGCACATGCAATGGAACCTACAGCTGCAACTGCTGCTGGATGTGCTTACATGTACTACAAAAAAGGTGACTTGGACAAGAGCGTACAGTACTTTGACCAGGCTATCGAACTGGAACAGGAAGCAGAAAAGAAAGCTGACTATGCATACAGCGCAGCAGTTGTATTGTTCAGCAAAAAACAGTTGAGCAAAGCTAAACAATATGCCAACAAAGCTATTTCTTTCAACGGAAGCTACGGAAAGGCTTATATCCTGATTGCACAAATGTATGCATCAAGCCCGAACTGGAGCGACGAAGCAGCTTTGAACAAATGTACTTACTTTGCTGCTATTGATAAATTGCAACGTGCAAAGAGTGTAGATCCCAGCGTAGCAGAAGAAGCCCAGAAGCTGATCAACACATATGCCGGACATACCCCGAAAGATGAAGACCTCTTCTTCCTTGGTTTGAAAAAAGGTAACTCTGTGACAATCGGTGGATGGATTGGAGAAACTACAACCATCAGATAAATATATGTCAGCCAAACTTAAAAAGCACATATATAGGCTATTTATCAACATAACAGTTGCCACATGGGCAACTGTTATGTTTCTTTTTGTTCCTGCATGCGGAAACAAAGAGAAACCTACTGCTGCAGCCGTAAAAGAAGGAGATTCTCTTCCCGATATGCGTACTACAGGAGTAACCACCCTCGTGTCTGACTCAGGAATGATCAGATACAAGATTATTACAGCAGAATGGCTTATCTACAGCCATCGGAATCCTCCATTCTGGGCGTTTGAAAAAGGAATCTATCTGGAGAAATTTGATAGCCTTTTCCATGTAGATGCAAGTATCAAAGCTGATACAGCTTATTACTATGAGCCCAAGAAACTATGGGAGCTACGTGGAAACGTCCATATTCAAAGCCAAAGAGGCGACAAATTCGACACGGAATTGATGTTTTGGGATCAAGGAAAAGAAAAAATCTATTCCGATAAATTTATCCGTATCGAACAAGTTGACAAGGTACTGACTGGATACGGTTTCGAATCCAATCAGCAAATGACCGAATACCAAATCTATAACAATACGGGAATTTTTACCGTTGAAGACAATGCTGTCCAGGCAGACAGCACACAAACTTCCAAATAAAACTATTAGTATGGAGCTTATCATCCAACTACTTATATCTATGGTGTTTTCTGCCTATTTCTCAGGTATGGAAATCGCCTTCGTTTCTTCCAACAAATTGCGTTTTGAAATGGAAAAGACGAACAATGTATCGTCTTATATCCTTTCCGTATTCTACCGGCACTCAAATAATTTCATTTCCACCATGCTGGTAGGAAACAACATCGCATTGGTCATCTATGGTATTTTGATGGCTCAACTTATTGAACATTATATACTTGCAGATGTGATTTCAAATCAGGCATTGCTTGTTCCCATAGAAACCGTAATTTCTACATTGATTATTCTTGTCACCGGAGAATTTCTTCCCAAAACACTCTTCAAGATTAATCCCAACGCTACTCTGAAGTTTTTCAGCGTACCGACATTTGTATGCTACATCATACTCTATCCCATCAGCCGTTTCTCATCGATGCTTTCAAGCGGTATTCTTCATCTTGTAGGAGTAAAGACAAATAAAGAAGACCGGGAAAAGGCATTTACCAAAGTCGACCTAGATTACTTCATACAAAGCAGTATTGAAGAAAAAGAAGGAGAAGAGATTGACAATGAAATCAAGATATTCCGCAACGCACTTGATTTTTCCAATGTCAAAATACGTGACTGCATGATTCCTCGAACGGAAATCATAGCTGTGGATTTTGAAACTCCGCTCACTGAACTCAAAAAGGTATTTATTGAAAATGGCATCAGCAAGATAATCGTTTACAAAGAAAATATCGACAACATTGTGGGATACATTCATTCATCTGAAATGTTCCGAAGCAACGACGAATGGCAAAATGGCATTCGTAGCATCCCTTTTGTGCCTGAAACAATGGCTGCCCACAAGTTGATGCGAATCTTCAAACAACAAAAACGTTCACTGGCTGTAGTAGTAGATGAGTTTGGAGGTGTTTCAGGTATCGTGGCATTGGAGGATTTGATTGAAGAAATCCTAGGCGACATTGAAGATGAACATGATACCACATCCATCGTCGCCAAGCAAATATCAGATAACGAATACATCTTCTCTGGAAGAATAGATATAGAAAAAGCCAATGAAACCTTTGGCCTGAATCTGCCTGAGAGCGAAAATTACCAGACCATCGGCGGACTTATTCTGAATGAATGTCAAAGCATACCCAAAGTAAACGACGTCATTCAGACTGAGAATTTTACCTTTAAAATTATCAAAGTAAGCGCCAATAAAATAGAATTGGTCAAACTGTTTACCACGAAATAAGCATTTTTTTGAGAGAAAATAGTGACTAAACAGTATTTTTTGTATCTTCGTGCGCTAATAACAGAACTATAAAAACAATAAACAAAAAAATAATAACTTTAAATGGCAACTTTACAAAAAATTCGAAGCAAAGGACCTTTGTTGGTCATCGTAATCGGTCTTGCCCTTTTTGCATTTATTGCCGGTGACGCATGGAAAGTACTCCAGCCCCACCAAGGTAAACAAGACGTAGGAGAAGTGAACGGGGAAGTTCTCAGTGCACAAGATTATCAGAAAATGGTGGACGAACTCAGTGAAGTCATCAAACTGACCAATGGATTGAATTCGCTGACAGAAGACCAGTTGAACAACGTGAAAGATCAGGTATGGCAAAGTTATGTCAACAACAAGCTGATTGCTGAACAGGCAGAAAAATTAGGCTTGAAAGTGACAGACGCTGAAATACAGAGCATCATTGACCAAGGCACACATCCGTTGCTGATGCAGACTCCTTTCCGCAATCCGCAGACTGGTATGTTCGATAAAGATATGTTGAAGAAGTTCCTGGTAGATTATGCAAACTTGAATGCAAGCCAAATGCCTGCACAGTATGTAGAATACTATCAGAAGATGGGTGCTTTCTGGCAGTTTGTAGAAAAGACTTTGGCACAAAGCACTTTGGCTGAAAAATATCAGAACCTGGTAGCAAAATCTTTGATCTCTAACCCTGTGGCTGCTGAAGATGCATTCAACTCACGTACAGAACAGAGTGACCTGTTGTTAGCTGGTGTACCTTACAGCTCTATCAATGATTCTACAATTCAGGTTTCTGACAGTGAAATCAAAGACCGCTACAACGAAAAGAAAGAACAGTTCAAGCAGCTGGTAGAAACACGCGACATCCGTTACATCGACGTAAAAGTGGTTCCGTCTGATGCAGACCGTAAGGCTGTAGAAAAAGAAGTAACTGAATACAGCAACCAATTGGCTAGCACAACAGCAGATTTTGGAACTTTTATTCGTTCTACAGGTTCTTCTGTAAATTACTCTGACGTTCCGGTAAGCAAATCCGTATTCCCTGCAGACGTGGCTTCACGCCTTGACTCTACGAATGTAAACGAAGTATACGGTCCTTACTACAATCAGACAGACGATTCATTCAATGCATTCAAGTTGCTTGCAAAAGTTTCTTCTCCTGACTCAATCCAGTTCCGTCAGATTCAGGTATATGCTGACACTGAAGAAAAGACAAAAACACTGGCCGACAGTATTTACAATGCATTGAAAGGTGGTGCTGACTTCGCAGCCGTAGCTAAGATTTACGGACAGACAGGTGAAGCAACTTGGGTAAATGCACAGAGCTGGGAAGGTTCTGAACTGGATGCAGACAACAGCAAGTTCATCAACACATTGTTGAACCAGCCTGTAAACGAACTGGCTAACCTCAACATGGGACAAGCTAATCTGATTCTGCAGGTAATGAACAAGAAGAGCATGCAGACTAAATACAAAGTAGCTGTCGTTAAACGTGAAGTAGAATTCAGCAAAGAAACTTACAATGCAGCATACAACAAATTCAGCCAGTTTGTAGCACAGAACACTACTATCGACTCAATGGTGAAGAACGCAGAAGAAAGCGGTTATACACTGATGCCTCGCACAGACCTTTCAAGCGCAGAACACTATGTAGGTGGCGTACGTTCTACTCGTGAAGCACTGAAATGGATTTTTGCTGCGAAACCAGGTGAAGTTTCTCCGCTGTATGAATGTGGTGAAAACGATCATCTGATGGTAGTTGCTCTTGACAAGATTCATGAAGCCGGTTATCGCGACATCAACTCAGTAGCTGAAATGCTGAGAGCTGAAATCCGCCGCGATAAGAAAGCTGAAAAGATTATGGAAGAAATGAAGAAGTATAACTCCATTGCTCAGGTGAAGGGAATGAAGGATGCTGTGAGTGATTCTGTAAAACACGTTACATTCAGTGCTCCTGCTTACATTTCAGTTACACGCAGCAGCGAACCGGTTATCGGTGCTGTAGCTGCTAAAACAGCTGCCAACAAGGTAAGCGCACCTATCAAGGGTAATGGTGGAGTATACATGATTCAGGTATACGCAAAAGAAAAAGGAAGCGAGAAGTTTGATGCAAAACAAGAAGAAGCTACATTGACTAACATGGCTGTACGCATTGCAGGAAACCAGATTATCAATGATTTGTATCAGAAAGCAAAAGTTGTAGACCAGCGCTACCTCTTCTTCTAATGCTTAGTTGAATTAATAAGAATCCTAAATAAAAACAGACCGTTTTGAATGTGAAAGCATCAAAACGGTCTGTCTTTTTATTTTAAAGAACAAAAACCTCTTTACAACCCCATATTGTTCACCACCACATACACCTGATAATGTGTAGTTGCCTGTACCGGAGTCAGTGACAGATACCCTTGAAGGATACGCCCTTCTTGAGTAATCTTTAACGGATAGGCAGATAAACACCTGTGATGATTTTCCAAAGCCTCCCCCTCAGCCCCGTAATGTTCCACCACATATTGTCCCGAAGAAGAAAAAGAAACATAACGATCAAAGAACAGGCGAGACACCACTCCCATATTCATGCGAAGATTAATCTCCACACACGGATGCACCACATACTCTCCTGCAACGCGACAAATCATCATATCTACTCCCAAATACCCTTCATAATCATCCTTCAACAGCTGTTGAAGTACGGAAAGCAGACAGCTTCTTACTTCATGTAGAATCTCCCGAGATACATACGCTGACAACCGATGCTCAATTTCTGTATTTGATAACAGAAGATTAAGCTTGTAATTTCCATGGGCATCTGTTTCAAACAAAGAATAACCGGCAAAACGGACTCCATTCTGCTTCTCCACATAAAACTCCATCGCAAAATCAACCACTTTATCATAAATGGGCTCTGCCATTACAACCCCCTGTACCCTCAGAATACGTGCGGCCCACCCAGCCAGTTGTGCATTCCAACTGGTAGAAGATACTTTCAGCAGCCCTCTCCCACTTCCCGACCATGGAGCTTTCAATACCAACTCTCCTCTTTCCTGAAGATACGCTTCCAGTTCAACCAAAGACACACAGGCTTTCATCTCCCCACAAGTCCCATCTATCTTCACTAATTCAGGCAATACCTCCAGACAACGCTGACGAGACGAAAGAAAACGGAAACGCTTGACAGCATCTTCCGAAGGCAAAAAGCGCTCTTCTACTCCTTCCTGTCTGAGCCGATGCACCAAGGCAGGTGTCCACCCCCAGGGAATATAACGAGTTGAAGGCCATTCTGCCGTCCAAGCTGCACGCGGCAATAACCCATCGAGCCTTCTTTCCAGCTCCATGCTTCCTCCACACCCCTCTTTCAACTGCTTCTTCAAAAGAGATACAAGAGCCATATTCTCCACCTTCACACAACTTCCTTCTTCAGCAAACCACCATGGAAGAATAGATAAATCCGCAATCATACGCACAATCTCTGCAGGAGATTTATAATAAGGAGTGAAATTGGCCATCGCCATATCATAATCCGGATTAAACAAATATACGTTTGGAAACATGCTTTTCTCAATTAAAACCCTACAAAAATACGAAAAAACAGTTCCGTATCCCTAACTTCCTCCTCTTCATCATCGAAAGAAGAATATTTTTTCTCTGAAAGTTTTCTGTCGAGAAAACAAATTCGCGAAAAATCAATGAAAAATATTTCAAACTTAAACCTAAAATAGGGTAAAAACAAGTAATTTTGCACTATATAAAATATAAAAGAAGAAAGCACACCTTTTTATGCTTAAGAACAGCTAAAAGAAAGTATATTTGCATATCGATAAAACAAAAAGAAAGACAATACAACTAAATACAATACAAAAAGACAATACAACTAAAAGTAAAGAGTTTTAAACATTAACTAAAAACACGAAAGCAATGAAAAGAATGCAACTCACCGGAATCGCACTGCTTTTAATGACAGGCATTCCAGTCATTTCAATGGCACAAGACAAAGTAGAAGCTGACATTGGAGCCGATCTTGTAAGCGGATACATCTGGCGTGGACAGGATTTAGGAAATGTGAGCATCCAACCCTCTGCTTCCGTATCCTACAAAGGTTTCTCCCTTTCGGGCTGGGGTTCTGTCGGACTGGATAAAGAAGACACCAAGGAATTCGACCTTACTTTAGGATACAGTACGGGAGGATTCAGCGTATCTGTCACTGATTATTGGTTTGATGGCGGTCCTGAGTATTTTCACTATGGTGCCCACAACACTTCACATGTGTTCGAAGCGCAAGTCGGTTACGATTTCGGTCCCTTAGCCGTGAACTGGTATACAAACTTTGCTGGAGCTGATGGTGTAAAAGCAAATGGTAACCGTGCTTATTCTTCCTACTTTAGCATCGCAGCCCCCTTCAAGTTAGGTGGTCTGGACTGGTCGGCAGAAATAGGTGCTACTCCATGGGAAACCAGCTTCTATAACAATGGGGCAAGCGGATTTGAAGTTTCAAATATATGCCTCGGAGCTAGCAAGGAAATCAAAATCACAGATTCCTACTCGCTGCCTATATTTGCCCAGGCTATTTGGAATCCGGCCACAGAAGGAGCTTACTTTGTGTTTGGCATAAGTTTCTGACAAAAATATACTACAATACAAATACAACATCAATAGGGTTAATGATTTCAAGAGGCAAAAAAGATTACACAGGATAACAAACAATACAAAATACAAATACAATTTATTATGAAAAAGATTGAGGCAATCATCCGTAGAACCAAATTCGAAGAAGTAAAGGAGGCATTATTGGCCGCCGACATCGAATGGTTCTCCTACTATGAAGTAAGAGGTGTCGGAAAGACCCGTGAAGGTCGTATCTACCGGGGAGTGGTGTATGACACCAGTTCCATAGAACGCATCCTGATTTCCATTGTAGTACGTGACAAAAATGTGGAGAAGACCGTACAGGCTGTCATGAAATCGGCCCGTACCGGAGAAATCGGCGACGGACGTATCTTTATCATCCCCGTGGAAGACTCCATCCGCATCCGCACCGGAGAACGGGGCGACATCGCCCTCTACAATGCCGAACAGGAGAAATAAAAGATTTACAAGCTACTATACAATACATTTACAACTAAAACGAATTGATATATGGATACAACTATGATACTGGATTCAGGGAATACGGCCTGGATAATCGTGGCCACCCTGCTCGTTCTATTGATGACTATTCCGGGCATTGCCTTGTTCTATGGCGGACTGGTCAGACAGAAAAATGTCTTGAGCATCATCATGCAGAGTCTGCTCATCGTAGGAGCAGTCAGCATACTCTGGGTAGCATTCGGCTACAGTTTCGTATTTGGCAGCAGCCTGATGGAGACTGACAGCGTCTGGAGACATTTCATCGGTGGTTTCGACAAGCTCTTCCTGCAAGGAATCACTACTTCCAGCCTGACTACAGGCCGGATTCCGGAACTGATGTTCGTACTCTTCCAGTGTATGTTTGCCGTCATTACTCCCGCCTTGATTCTGGGAGCTTTTGCGGAACGGGTCAAGTTTGCCGGTTTCCTGATGTTTACAGTGCTTTGGAGCATCCTGGTGTACATACCGATGGCCCACTGGGTATGGGGAGGAGGTTTTCTCCAGCAGATGGGTGCCATCGACTTTGCCGGTGGAACCGTGGTACACATCAATGCCGGCATCGCAGCCCTGGTCATGGCCATACTGATAGGGAAACGGCGCGATTATAAGATTGGACATCCCATGGCTCCGCACAACATCACCTTCGTCTTTATGGGAACCGCCTTTCTGTGGCTGGGATGGTTTGGCTTCAATGCCGGAAGCGGCCTTTGTGCCGACGGTATCGCCGCCAATGCCTTTCTGGTGACACACCTGGCTACCTGTGTGGCTGCGCTTACCTGGATGGCTATCGACTGGATTTACAACAAGAAGCCGACTACCGTAGGTGCCTGTACGGGTGCAGTATCAGGACTGGTAGCCATCACACCCGCTGCCGGAAGCACCGGTATTCTGGGAGCCTTCTTCATCGGACTGATAACCCCGATAGTCTGTTTCTACATGGTAGCCGTCATCAAGCCAAAACTGAAATACGATGACACTCTCGATGCTTTCGGTGTGCACGGAGTGGGCGGTATCATCGGTTCTATCCTGACCGGTGTCTTCGCCACCCGTTTCATTACAGGCGAAGAAGGGGCGGAAGGAGCCCTTTACGGTGACTGGCACCAGCTGTGGATACAAGTGGCAGCTACCTTGATTTCCATCGTATTCAGCGCAGTCATGACTTATCTGCTGTTCAAGGTCACAGACAGGATGATAGGCATCCGGGTAGACAAACGGGTAGAGGAAGAAGGGCTGGATATTTATGAGCATGGGGAATCAGCCTACAACCGATAATGATTCTTTGCTGCCGGAAAAGCAACTGTCAGGCTTTTCCGGCAACACAAAAAGACAAATAACAGAATAACTGAATAACAACTAACGAAAAAATTGAAGTATGATGACAAGTTTAAGATTCAATGTCGTTGAAAAAGCGTTTCAGGCCAAGCCGCAACCCGTGGCTGTACCTGACGGCCGTCCGAGTGAATATTTCGGGAAATACGTGTTCAACCGTGAAAAAATGTTCAAGTATCTGCCCAGCACCGTTTATGCCCGACTGGTGGATGCCATGGACAACGGGGCACCAATGGACAGGGACATTGCCGATGAAGTGGCCGCCGGAATGAAACGATGGGCTGGAGAACTGGGAGCCACCCATTATACCCACTGGTTCCAGCCGTTGACAGAAGGAACTGCCGAAAAGCACGATGCATTCGTGGAACACGATGGGAAAGGCGGCATGATGGAAGAATTTTCCGGAAAGCTGCTCGTGCAGCAGGAGCCAGATGCCTCTTCCTTTCCGAACGGTGGAATCCGTAACACCTTCGAGGCCCGCGGATACAGCGCATGGGATCCCTCCTCACCTGTGTTCGTGGTAGATGATACGTTGTGCATCCCTACCATATTTATAGCCTATACCGGTGAGTCACTCGACTACAAGGCTCCGCTTCTGAAAGCCCTCCGTGCCGTCAATAAGGCGGCAGTAGATGTCTGCCACTATTTCGACCCGAATGTGAAGAAAGTGATGGCTTACTTGGGATGGGAACAGGAATACTTCCTGGTAGACGAAGGTTTGTATGCCGCACGTCCGGACCTGTTACTGACAGGACGTACACTGATGGGACACGAAGCGTCTAAGAATCAGCAGTTGGAAGACCATTACTTCGGCGCTATTCCTACCCGTGTGGCAGCTTTCATGAAAGACCTTGAAATCCAGGCACTCGAATTAGGAATCCCGGTGAAGACACGGCATAATGAGGTAGCCCCCAACCAGTTTGAATTGGCTCCGATTTTTGAGGAGTGTAACCTGGCCGTAGACCATAACATGCTCATCATGTCATTGATGCGAAAAGTAGCTCGCACACACGGATTCCGTGTACTGCTGCATGAAAAACCATTCAAGGGCGTCAATGGTTCCGGTAAGCACAACAACTGGTCACTCGGTACAGATACCGGTACCCTGCTGATGGCTCCGGGAAAGACTCCAGAAGAGAACCTGCGTTTCATCACATTCATCGTAAACACCCTGATGGCTGTGTACCGCCACAACGGATTGCTGAAAGCTTCTATCATGAGTGCAACCAACGCACACCGTCTGGGAGCCAACGAAGCACCTCCCGCCATCATCTCTTCCTTCTTAGGTAGCCAGTTGAGCAAAGTACTCGACCACATGGAAGACAGTTCAACCGACGAACTGATTGCTTTAGGAGGCAAACACGGTATGAAACTCGACATTCCGCAGATTCCGGAACTGTTGATTGACAATACCGACCGTAACCGTACTTCACCATTTGCCTTTACCGGCAACCGCTTTGAATTCCGTGCCGTAGGTTCTGAGGCCAACTGCGCCAGCGCCATGATTGCCCTGAACACAGCCGTAGCTGAACAGCTTACCGAATTCAAGAAAGAAGTGGACGAACTGATTGAGAAAGGTGAACCGAAGATTTCGGCCATCATTCAGGTGATCCGTAAATACATCAAGATTAGCAAACCCATCCGCTTCGACGGCAACGGATACAGCGACGAATGGAAAGAAGAAGCTGCACGCCGTGGTCTGGACTGCGAAACCAGCTGTCCGGTCATCTTCGACCAGTATCTGACAGAAGACAGTGTACGCATGTTCGAATCTGCCGGTGTCATGACCCGCAAGGAACTCGAAGCACGCAACGAAGTGAAATGGGAAACCTATACCAAGAAAATCCAGATTGAAGCTCGCGTTTTGGGCGACCTGGTAATGAACCACGTAGTTCCGGTAGCCATTGAATACCAGAGTAAACTGATTGACAATGTCTACAAGATGAAGCAAATCTTCCCTACAGAAGAGGCCGAAAAGCTGTCTGCTGAAAACATGGCCATCATCCGTAAGATTGCAGAACACACTTCTTACATCAAAGAACACGTAGATACCATGGTAGAAGCCCGAAAAGTTGCCAACAAGATTGTAGACGAACGTGCAAAAGCCATCGAATATCACGACAAGATTACTCCGATGTTGGAACAGATTCGCTACCACATCGACAAACTGGAACTGATTGTGGATGATCAGATGTGGACATTACCCAAATACAGAGAACTGCTGTTCATCAGATAATCCATCCCCTAAAGGATTATCTCTTATTTCTTATTGGTTGTTTGAGAAAGAGGCCGCGACCGTGAAGGTCGTGGCCTCTGCGTTTTCTTACTCTATCTATAATCTCCCATTATCATTCCATTCCCCATAGAGAAGCCCTTTTCGCGTATTCTCTATAAACTTATTCAAGCGGCTTTCAAAAAGTTCCCACAACGTGGCCTTTTCCGCAAATTAAAAAAGCCGCTTGCACATGACGAAATTTGTCAGTTCCAGCTGATTGGCTCTGCACTTTTGAGACTTAACCACTTTGTAGCCCTTTTGTTCAAAAAACGATTTTGCAGTCAAGCTGACCTCCGAGGTAATTTCAGTAACTCCATACGATTTGGCCATCTTCTCTACTTCCGAAAGCAACAGGGTAGCTACTCCCCTGCCCTGCATGTCCTTGTGTACAAACATGGAATGCAAATATCCCTCTTTATTCATAGAAGAGAAACCAGCCATATTATCTTGTTCATCAAAGGCCCCAATATAATAATTTTGAGACAAAAGGTCCTTCCAGTGGGATACGTCATCACCACAAGAAGCCCAGTCTGCTACCTCTTCTTTTGTGTAGTCTTTCAAATTCACATTAAGCACAGTAGAGCGGAACAAATGCTGCATTTCCGGAATGTCTTTCTCTTCAAGCGAACGTAAAGCATAAACAAGCTTTGTTTCTTTACAACTTTCCTTAAGAAAATCTTCTTTCGTCAACAAAGTAAAATGCTCTGTCCGCACATCACCCAATGGAGAAGGTTTGCCTTCTTCCGTATGATGAAACTTAAAACCACATTTATCCATTACTCGGCGAGATTTGGTATTTCCGTCATAATATCCACACCACACTCGTTTTACTCCCAGTTCCTCAAAACAACGCCTCAACAGGCGATTGACTGCCTCCGGAATCAGCCCCTTTCCCCAATGAGGAACTCCAATCCAATAACCAATTTCTGCATCTCCTTCCTGCATGTCAGCGCTGTGTACGCTGTCTCCAAACATAATGCCCACACTGCCAACAGGTTCATTGGTTTCTTTCAACACTACCGCATAAGTTTCCGGTGCTGAAAGAATATCACGTATCACCTCTCGGCTGTTTTCTACAGACGTGTGCGGTGGCCAACCGGCAATCGGCCCTACAGCTGGATTCTTGGCATATTTATAGAGTGAAAGGGCATCTTCCTCACGCCACGGTCTGAGTATCAGTCTTTCTGTTTCCATAATTATGTGCGGTATATTTTATTTTTTATACATTGCAAGATTAGCTATCATCTTTTTCAAATTAGCTTCATTTTCCTCATTCGAAATGGAAGGGTCTTTCATAAAACGACCACAAGGTAAATCCGGACATCCTCCACAATTTTCCCGCTTTTGTTCCTTACAGCATTTCCAGATGGGACATACCGTATCGCCTGTATACTGAAGCCAGAACACCTTACCTTTTATCTTTCTGCATCCTTTGCATTCCTTTGGGAATGACGCACAATCCACACACCTTGCTCCACACGGAGAGGGATAAAAATAATCATCTTTCCAATACCACCATTTACATTTCTCTCTATCCGAGTTGTCCGTATGAACGAAATACTCCAAAGCCCGATACAGATAAAGCTGGCAGCGGTCTATCGTACACCCACGCAAACGGCATTCTTCCTCGTACAAATCCTCCGCTTTCTTTCCTTTCAGTGATGCGATAGAGGTATACCCCATGGCTATCAGGTCTTGTTCAGTCTGTGAACCTACATTGGGGATTTTTCGTAAAGATGATTTTTCTTGATTGTCAGTCATATCTTATTTTTTCATCATTTTTCTTTCTCAGCGATTCGACTACTTTCATTGCATTTCTCCTGGCTGCTACGATGCTTGGCATCATTTCGTATTCCAGCATATCAAGACAGGCCGCTAGTTCATTTGCCAGTTCCTGAACAAACCGGCACATCTTTGCAGCCAGTTTTATCATCATCGATCGGCTGCTGTCCGATTCCTTTTTGTCGACAGCATGGGCAAGACAAAAATCAAACAAGTCCGTCCTGAAGTTCTGCTTCGTAGACAAGTCTATCAAAATAGATAAAACAAGTCCCCGACGTATATGCAAACAAGGTTGCATTGCCCAGTCTGCAATCTTATCATAAAAGGGAGAGACATAAAGTCTTTTATCTTCTGCCGGTAAATAATACAGTATCCATGCCGCATTGTATGCCGACTGTGCATCTTCCGCATAAAGCATAAGTTCACACATCTTACCGATGCCAGCCTCATCATGATACAACTCGCGAGACAAAGCCATTACCTGCCATTTGGACAGCCTATCCTGCAAATGTTCCATTTCGTTTTACTATGTTTCTATATGCAATAAGAGCAAATCTAAACAATAAGAAACAGAATAACAAACAAGCCACTATTTCTTTCACATTTCCCTCTTAAAAAAAACACAAGTACATTTCAACTCAAACGCCTAAGCGTCTTAAGTAAAGCGTACTTGCGTTTGAATCCAAACGCAAGTACGTTCTCAATCAAACACAAAGACGTTTTTTCCACGTACTTAAAAAGCCCCAATTTTTCTTTATTTATTCAGAAAATATACATTTTAAAGGCCTTTTTTAGTATCTTCGCACCAAACTAACTAACCTGACTAACCTATGTCTGTACTCCGATATTTCATCATTATAGGGATACTCGCCGTGGGAGTATACGTTTTTTCGTGTACCTCCCCAACTGAAGCACCTTCCCCTGAATTTACAGAAATAAATTCTCATACCGATAGCTTGTTGCAGTTCAGGATTTATCTTGAACAGGCACGCATCAGCCGTTTTAAAGGAGAGAATCAGGAAGAAGCTCATTTCTTAGACGCTGCGGAAGACATCGCGCAATGTCTGAACGACTCATCTGTATACGCAAACTTATGGCAGGAGAAAGCCATGCTTTACCTGTCGCATCAACCGGAAAAAGCCAAAGAATTCTTCCAAAAAGCACTTGCCTATATGCCTTCCGGCACTCCGGTCTCCATCGCACAAAGTGAACTTTACCTTTCCCGCATTTATTTGGAGCAAGGACAGACGGACAGTGCTTTCCATTACATCAATAACGCCCTCTGTCCAAATTTGCCGGACAAGGAAGCTGCCGCCTTGCACCTTCAGAAGGGTTATATTTTTGCCTCTCTTCTGCAAACGGACTCGGCCACGCATCATATTTTGCCTTTTTTACCTGATGCATCTTTAAAACAACGTACGGAAGCCTATCGTCGTCTGTTCGAAATGTACGGAAAAAAACAGAACGAGAAACAGGAAAACCTTTACATGCGAAAATACATTCTGTCGCATGACTCGCTGAGTGCCGAACGAAAGGAAATGGTCATCGAAAAGATACAGGATATGCACGAATACAAGTTGCAACGGGAACGGGCCAACAAAGCGGAGATGCAGGCAGCGCACCACAAGCTGGTTTTCTACCGGATTGCAGTCACCCTAGGCGTGGTGATTCTTATCCTGCTTTTACTTCTTCACCGCATCCGCGTACACAAACAAAAGCTGACAGAAGAACTAAAGACTACCCAGTGGATGCGCATGGAAGAAACGCTAAAAAGGAAAGAAGCGGAAGTGGCACTGGCTCACGAACAGGAGAAATTGAAACAGCAGGAAATTGACCGGCTGAATAAAAGCGTGGCCTACTACCGACAACTGAATGCCATCACGCTTCCTTCTCTGTTGCGGAAAAGGAATTCGCAAGGCGCACTTCACTTAACGGAAGAGGAATGGGAAATCATTCAGCAAAACGCGGACACTTGCTTCGACGGATTTACCAGACGACTGAAGGAATGTTACCCGCAACTTACAGAAGAAGAACTTCGTTTCTGCTGTCTGGTAAAGATGGATCTTCCCTTGTCATTACTGTCCGAAATTTACCATATTGCCAAAGGAAGCATCTCGCGCCGGAAAATGAGACTAAAGGAGAAAATGCACATCGAAAATAGCAGCTTTGATGAGTTTATCACCGCATTTTAAGTGTCATGTACATCATAAAAACTATCAACCATCTAATTTCCAATAGATTAATCTTCGCTTGTGTACATCAGATTTTTCCCTGACTTCCATCTGTTCACTTTACCTTTGCAGCCGTAAATCTATTTAAACATACGCGACTCATGAAAGTGAAACAACTACTTTATGGGATGATGTACGGCTTACTGATTTTCTTCACGGCATCTTGCAGTGAAGAAAATTCAGAAAATCTACCAGACAATGTAGCCATTTATCAAAGCTACCTGGTGGCTTTTTCTGATTCACAGCCTACCCTGGCCTACGCCCGTTTCTCCCCAGAGAAAGACGTACCCCTGAAAGAAATCAAGCTTACAGGCGGAGCATCCATCATGGCCAATGGCAAAGAGATGGAATACCATTATTTTGATGGAAATACAATATTCGGTTATTCCTATTCACTGTCACTCGGAAAAGACGAACAAGTCTCATTCGTGTTCCAACGCAAACGGCAGCAAGAAACCCGTATGCTGACCAATTATGTCTACAAGGAATGGATTAATGAGATACATATTCCTTCGGAACTTACCACGATTGCCAATCAGGAAATGGTTGAATGGAAGGGTGAGAAAATCGCGTCCAATGAAGAACTGGAGGCCACGCTGGACAATCCCTCTCATTTGGAGGAATATACCGCTTATTATGGTACATTAAATGAAAGCCGTGACGGAGTTTCGTTTAAGAATGTGCCGAAAGGGAAATATATGCTTACGCTGAAACGCATCCTGAAACTAGAAACCAAAGACAATGACGCTCCCGCCAAAGGAGAAATCAGACTGGTTTTCTACGACAAGAAAGAAGTAACGGTGAAATAACATATAACCCTAGCCTATTTCCCAAACTCTACAGGTGTATGGACTCCCCACCACTATGAAGAAATCACAACTTCCCGTGCGGAGCCTTTATCCTTTCAGCTGAAAACTTCCGTTTCGTTGGAAATAGAAGAAAGCCTGATAATCTCTCTGGGATACACCCTCTCTAACCTTGACCCTTACTCGGGCCTCCGGGAAACCGTTTTCGACGGAAACATGCTGAATCTCGGAAAGAAGCGCCCATTTTTTCATTCACTCTCGATCGGGATAGGCTGGCGGTTTTAAAAACTGGGTCGGATTAACGTCCGGCCCAGTTTTTTATTCTGTTCATAGCTTCCTGGCAATCTTCACGTTTACCAAAGGCTGTCAGTCGCAGGAATCCTTCTCCGCTTGGTCCAAATCCAACTCCCGGAGTTCCTACCACATTGACTTCGTGAAGCAACATTTCAAAGAAACTCCATGAATCCAGTCCTTCGGGTGCCTTTACCCAGATATAAGGCGCATTCACTCCTCCATAGAGTGTAAATCCGGCAGCATGCAATCCTTCACGCATCAAACGGGCATTCTCCATATAATAGGCTATGGTTTCCTTTATCTCAGCTTGTCCTTCTGCAGTATAGATGGCCTCTGCCCCTCGCTGAGTGATATAGCTGGTACCATTGAACTTCGTACACTGCCGACGGTTCCACAAATGATTCAAAGCTACTTGTTCGCCTGAAGCCGTCATGGCTTTCACTTCTTCCGGCACCACGGTATAACCGCAACGCACTCCGGTAAAACCAGCAGTCTTGGAGAAGCTACGGAATTCTACGGCGCAAGAGCGGGCTCCTTCTATCTCATAAATAGAATGTGGCACATCACTTTCGTGAATGTAAGCCTCATAAGCCGCATCATATAATATCAACGCTTTGTGCTCTAAAGCATAATCCACCCACTTCTGCAATTCGGCTTTGGTCAGTGTCGTTCCCGTAGGATTGTTCGGATAGCACAAATAAATCATGTCTACCGGCTCCTGGGGGAGAGAAGGAATAAAATGTTTTTCTGCCGTACAAGGAAGATAAGTCAGACGGTTCCATTGCCCGTTTGCCTGCAATTCTCCAGCTCTCCCAGCCATGACGTTACTGTCAATGTACACCGGATACACGGGGTCCGTTACCGCAACTTTATTGCCTGTGCCTAAAATATCTCCAAAATTACCGGTGTCACTTTTAGCTCCGTCACTCACAAAAATTTCTGTCGGACGCAATTCTACTCCACGCGAGCGGTAATCATGTTCCAGAATAGCCTGAATCAAGAAATCATATCCTTGTTCAGGACCGTATCCATGAAAGGTTCCGGCATCGGCCAGTTCGTCTACCGCACGGTGCATGGCTTTGATAGAAGCCGGTGGAAGCGGACGAGTCACGTCGCCAATTCCTAATCGGATAAGTGCGGCTTCCGGATGAGCCGATTTAAAGGCATTCACTTTTTTAGCAATGCTCGAAAACAGATAGTTTCCGGGCAACTTGATGAAATTATCGTTTACTTGTATCATATATATCTTGTCTTACTCTTTTAATTCGATTGTTCCGTCAAATACTTTTACTGCGGGTCCTGTCATATACAAATGCTGCCCCTCTCCTGCCCAGTCGATGGTCAGGTCACCTCCATCCATACAGACTGTTGCATGGGAGCCGCATTGTCCGGAAAAGGCTGCTGCCACAGCGGTAGCACATGCTCCCGTACCACAAGCTTGCGTAATACCGGATCCTCTTTCCCATACCCGCATGCGTATGTTTTCTTTGTCCAATACCTGAGCGAACTCCACATTTACCCGATCCGGGAAAAGCGGATGACGTTCAAGCACTGGTCCTACTTCCGCAAGAGCCACCTTTTCCATTTTATCTACAAAAATAACCAGATGAGGGTTTCCCATTGACACTGCTACCCCTTTCCGAAAGGGATAAGCATCACCCAAATCCACCCAGTGAATATCGGCAGGAATTCCCATATCCACCCGAACAGACTCTACTTTTCCCTCCTTCACCTGCAAATGCAGTTCCTTGATACCAGAAAGCGTATCCAGCAAAATATCCGTCTTCGTAGTCAGTCCATATTCATACAAATACTTCCCAATACAGCGACTGGCATTTCCACACATCTTGGCCTCAGAACCGTCCGCATTAAAAATACGCATACTGAAATCAGCCTTGTCCGAATCGCCAATCAGCACCAGTCCGTCACTGCCTATCCCCGTATGAGGACGGCTCCAGGCTATGGACTTTTCTTCCGGATTAGTCAACGGGTATTTCATCGTATTCACATAGATGTAATCATTACCCAGACCATGCATCTTTGTAAATTCTATTTTCATATCTGATAATCAGTTTAGTTTTTGTATCCCTCTTCATGTACATCGGTTACCGCACGTCCGCTCGGCTCATTGATATGCTGGAAAGCTTTATCCCAAGCCAGTGCCTCCGCTGTAGAACAAGCCACACTCGGTACGCTGGGAACACTCTTAGCCGCACTCTCACTCGGGAAATGCTCCTCAAAAATAGAGCGATAGTAGTACTCTTCCTTGTTGCGGGGAGGATTCACCGGGAAACGTTCAGCCGCATGCGCCATCTGTTCGTCGGAAACTTCTTTTGACGTGAATTCCTTCAGCGTATCAATCCAGCTGTATCCCACACCGTCACTAAATTGTTCTTTCTGACGCCATGCCACGCTTTCAGGCAACAAGTCGGCAAAAGCTTCGCGTACGATTTTCTTTTCGATGGTTTTTCCGGGGCACATCTTGGCTTCCGGATTCAACCGCATGGCCACATCCAAAAACTCCTTGTCCAGGAACGGCACACGTCCTTCTACTCCCCAAGCAGCCAAGGACTTATTAGCACGCAAACAATCGTACAAATAAAGTTTGGACAATTTACGCACAGTTTCTTCATGGAAAGCCCGTGCATCGGGAGCCTTGTGGAAATACAGATAACCACCAAAAATCTCATCTGCACCTTCTCCGCTAAGCACCATCTTGATACCCATACTCTTGATGACACGAGCCAGCAAGTACATCGGTGTAGAAGCACGAACTGTCGTTACATCGTAAGTCTCAATGTAATAAATCACATCGCGAAGTGCATCAAGACCTTCCTGAATGGTATAGTGAATTTCATGGTGTACGGTACCGATGAAATCAGCCACTTCACGTGCCTTGGCCAAATCGGGGGCTCCCTCCAGACCAATGGCAAAGGAATGAAGCTGCGGCCACCATGCCGCCATCTTTCCATCCGTTTCCACACGACGAGCTGCATAACGCTTGGCAATAGCAGAAATGACCGAGCTGTCCAACCCTCCTGAGAGTAATACGCCGTAGGGTACATCACTCATCAGTTGCTCACGTACGGCTTTTTCCAAGCCTTCCCGCAAAGCGCTAACCGATGCCGGTGTATCAGCTACTGCCTCATACTGAGTCCAGTCACGAACGTACCAGCGGGTCATCTTCCTGTCCTTGCTATAATAACAATGTCCGGGTAAAAAGGGTTCATAACGTTCACAAAAACCTTCCAACGCTTTCAGCTCACTGGCACAATAGACTTTGCCATCGCTGTCATAGCCAATATAAAGTGGAATTACGCCAATAGGGTCGCGGGCTATGAGAAACTCATCTTTTTCTGAATCGTACAGCACAAAAGCAAAAATACCATTCAGCTTTTCCAGAAAATGTATTCCGTATTCTTTATAAAGCGCCAAGATTACTTCACAGTCACTTCCTGTCTGGAAATCATATTTTCCGGCATACTCCTTACGAATCTCACGGTGATTGTAGATTTCGCCGTTCACGGCCAGTACCACTTTCTTATCGGGTGAGTACAATGGCTGTCCGCCACTCTGCGGGTCTACAATCGACAAACGTTCATGTGCTAAGATAGCCGATCCCCCACAATAAATTCCACTCCAGTCGGGACCACGATGACGAATCTTTCGAGCCATGGCCAATGCTTTTTCACGCAACTCTGGAGTCTGTTTTCTGATATTTAAAATAGCTGCAATGCCACACATAATTGTAAAGTTGTATTTATATTTTGTATGAAATCAATTATTTTCGGCTTAAATATGCATCAATGTCGGCTGCGGCCTTCCGACCGCCTGCAATGCACTTCACAACCAGACTGGCTCCGGTAGCTGCATCACCGGCCACAAAGACATTTGCCGGGAATTCGGGTTGTACCGGACGAAGGAATCCCATCGCCAGTAATACCAAATCGGCTTTCAGAATTTCTTTCTTGCCGGTTGGCTTCATCACCGGACGTTCTCCTTCGGCTCCCGGAGTCCATTCCACTTCTTCCACTTCTACACCGCACACTTTCCCGTCTTCTTCCAGGAAGCGGTTGGAGGTCAGACTCCACCGACGTATGCATCCTTCTTCATGACTACTGCTGGTTTTGAGAACCACCGGCCATTGCGGCCACGGAGTATTCGGATTATGACCAACAGGAGGCTTCGGCATAATTTCAATCTGCGTCACACTGAGTGCTCCCTGACGGTTACTTGTTCCGATACAGTCACTACCCGTATCTCCACCTCCAATTACCAGCACATGCTTGCCTTTTGCCGTGATGCGTTCCTCCTCTGGAATGCGCTGCCCGGCCAGCACGCGGTTCTGCTGTGCCAGCATCTCCATGGCAAAATGAATACCTTTCAGTTCACGTCCGGGGATATTCAAATCGCGTGCCTGCGGCGTACCTGTACAAATGCAGTATGCATCAAATCCTTCGGGAAGGTTTGTCACGTCGATATCGGCATTAACCTTGAAAGTGATTCCTTCTGCTTCCATCACTGCCACACGGCGGTCGATTACCGACTTGCTGAGTTTAAAATTCGGAATACCAAACCGCAACAAGCCTCCCACGTATTCCAGTTTTTCGAACACCGTCACCGCATATCCTCTACGGTTCAACTGATTAGCGGCAGCCAGTCCTGCAGGTCCGGAACCGATGACAGCCACAGATTTTCCGTTTCGTTCATATTGACGAGCCTGTACATACCCTTCACGAAAGGCAGCTTCAATGATAGCAGCTTCATCTTCACGAATGGTTACCGGTGCATCCATACTCAACTTCAACACACAACTCTTTTCACACAATGCCGGACATATACGGCCAGTGAACTCCGGAAAATCATTGGTTCCGGTAAGTATCTCATAAGCTTCTTTCCATTTTCCCTTGTACATGGCATCCTGGAACTCCGGAGGACGATTACCCAATGGACATGCCCAATGGCAGAAAGGTACCCCACAGTCCATACACCGCGATGCCTGGAGCTTTCGCTCGCTTGTGTTCAACGTCTGTTCCACTTCACTGAAGTCCATGATACGGTCGTGTACCGGACGGTATCCGGCCTCTTGTCTGGGAACGGTCAGAAATGCTTTTGGATTTCCCATATATCTAGTTTTTTACTGTTCAACAATTAATCAATAATCACGCTGTACTTCGGCTATCTTCTGCTGCAGTTTGCGCATCTGCTCTTCAGCCAGCACTTTCTTGTATTCAATCGGAGTTACCTGAATGAACTCTTCCACATAACGGCTCCAGTTATCCAACATCGTACGTGCCAGTTGAGAACCGGTGTACAGATAATGCTGACGAACCAGTTCATGCAGTTCCTTGCGGGCTGTAGCATCTTCCAACAGAGAAAGCTCTACCATTTCCATGTTACAGAAGTAATCGAAGTTGCGGTCTTTATCCCATACGTAGGCAACTCCCCCACTCATACCTGCAGCAAAGTTACGTCCGGTCTTACCCAGTACGACTACTCGTCCGCCGGTCATATACTCACAACAATGGTCGCCTACTCCTTCTACTACTGCAATAGCTCCAGAGTTACGTACAGCAAAACGCTCACCTACGCATCCATTAATATATACCTCTCCACTTGTGGCGCCATACAATAATGTATTACCAGCGATTACGTTGTTTTCGGCCAGGAAATTGCTTCTTACCGGAGGCTGTACCGAAATATGTCCTCCACTCAAGCCCTTACCCAGATAATCGTTCGCTTCACCTTCCAGCTTGAAGCTGACCCCATGCGGAAGGAAAGCACCGAAACTCTGTCCGGCAGAGCCTTTGAACTTCACCTGGATGGTCTGTGCGGGCAATCCAGCCTGTCCATACTTGGCAGCTACGGCTCCAGAAAGCATGGCTCCTACCGAACGGTCGGTATTGGATATGGCATATTCCAACGATACCTCCTTACGGTTCTCCAGTGCTTCGCGTGCGGCAGCCAGCATGCTGACATCCTTCACGTGCTCTATCTCATGACGCTGTTCCGTTACATTATGTAAAGCCGCTCCGTTATCGACTTTATGCAACAATTTACTGAAATCGAGCAATGAAGCCTTTTCATGAGTTGTCGGACGTATTTCAATCAAATCCGTACGTCCCACGATGTCTTCCAAACGGGAGAATCCCATCTCTGCCAGGTATTCACGTACCTCTTGTGCCAGGAAGCGGAAGAAATTGACCACATAACGATAATGTCCGCGGAAATGTGCCCGCAACTGCGGATCCTGTGTAGCCACACCGACAGGGCACGTATTGGCATGACATTTACGCATCATGACACATCCCAAAACAATCAATACAGAAGTTCCGAATCCGAATTCTTCTGCCCCCAGCAAAGCCATGCTGATGATATCGCGTCCAGTCTTCAACTGGCCGTCGGTCTGCAAACGCACCTGACCACGGAGTCCGTTGAGTACCAGTGTCTGCTGTGTCTCGCTCAGACCGATTTCCGGAGAAATACCAGCATAGCGCATGGAAGAGGCCGGAGAAGCTCCTGTTCCACCTTCTGCTCCTGAAATGACAATCAAATCAGCCTTTGCTTTTGCCACACCGGCTGCAATGGTACCAATACCACTCTCAGCTACCAGCTTCACACTGATTTTGGCTTTCGGGTTCACGTTCTTCAAATCGAATATCAGCTGAGCCAAATCTTCGATTGAATAAATATCGTGATGAGGGGGAGGCGAAATCAGCGAAATGCCCGGAATAGAATGACGCGTCTTAGCAATGACTTCATTCACTTTGAATCCCGGAAGCTGTCCACCTTCACCCGGTTTAGCACCCTGCGCTACCTTAATCTGAATTTCTTCGGCATTCACCAAGTATTCAGTGGTTACCCCGAAACGTCCGGAAGCTACCTGCTTGGTCTTACTGCACAAAGAAATACCATCGTAGGTCTCATGGAAACGGTCGGAATCCTCTCCTCCTTCACCTGTATTACTGCGGGCGTTCAACTTGTTCATGGCCAGCGCCATAGCTTCATGCGCCTCTTTACTGATAGAACCAAAAGACATGGCGCCCGTTACAAAATGCTTTACAATTTCCTCTACCGGCTCTACATCTTCCAATGGAATCGGATTACGGCGGAAAGAGAAGAAGTCACGCAAGAATATCGGACTTTCCTTTTCATCTACCCGACGCGTATATTCCTTGAACTTGGCATAGCTTCCCAAACGAGTGGCCAACTGCAAAGCACTGATAGTTTCCGGATTCCAGGCATGCTTCTCGCCATCCTTACGGTAGGAGAACTGACCGATATAAGGCAACAAATCGTCGACCTCTTTTGCAAAACCTGCATCATGGAACGCCTGGTAATCTTTGGCAATGCTTTCCAATCCGACACCTCCAATGGATGAAGAAGGAGTACCGAAATAAGTAGAAAGCACTTCGCTGCCCAAACCAACGGCTTCAAATATCTTCGCTCCACGGTAAGAACGTATCGTACTGATACCCATCTTACTCATTACTTTATAGAGTCCTTTGCAAACGGCTTTTATGTAGTTCTTTTCGGCAGTTTCATAATTCAACTGCACATCGCCTTTCTTCACCATGTCATCCAGAATGGCAAATACCATATAGGGATTGATGGCACTCGCTCCATATCCCAGCAACAAAGCGGCATGCATCACTTCCCGAATTTCTCCACTTTCTACCACCAATGCGGTCTGTACTCTCTTTTGTACAGAAATCAGGTGATGGTGTACGGCACTTACAGCCAGCAAAGAAGGAATGGCTGCATGTGCTGCATCAATCTCACGATCGGAAAGAATGATGTAGTTTACCCCTTCATCCACTGCCGCCTCGGCTTTCTTGCACAACTCATTCAATGCTTCACGCAGACCTTCTGCTCCTCTTGCTGCATCGAACAGCATTGGCAACTTCACGGTATTGAACCCTTTATAGCGAATGTTACACAATATATCAAGCTGTGTATTGTTCAGAATCGGATGTGGCAGACGCACCATCTTACAATGTGATTCACTTGGCAACAAGATGTTGGTTCCTACGGCTCCGATATATTCCGTCAACGACATCACCAGTTCTTCACGTATCGGATCGATTGGCGGATTGGTCACCTGAGCAAACTGCTGACGGAAATAATTGAACAATATCTGTGGTTTGTCGGACAACACAGCCAGAGGAGTATCATTACCCATGGAAGCTGTGGGTTCGGCCCCATTCATACACATCGGAGTAAGCGTACGTTCTATGTCTTCGCGAGTAAATCCGAATGCACGCAGGCGACGTTCATAATCAGGTACAGAATTGGAAATCTTACGGCCACTGCGTAATGTATCCAGTTCAATACGGTTGGTAGAAAGCCACTGACGATAAGGCTTGGAAGCTGCCAACTGGCTCTTCAGTTCGCCATCGTAGTAAATACGTCCTTCCTGGGTATCTACCAACAATATCTTGCCTGGCTGAAGACGGCCTTTTTCCTTAATAGCTTCAGGTTCAAAATTAATGACTCCGGCTTCGCTGGCTACCACCATCATATCATTTTTGGTGATCAGGTAACGCGCCGGGCGTAAACCGTTACGGTCGAGCATACCACCGGCATAACGTCCGTCGCTGAACAACAAGGCAGCCGGTCCGTCCCAAGGTTCCATCAAAATGGAATGGTACTCATAAAAGGCCTTCAGCTCCTCACTAATCGGATTCTTGTCATTGAATGACTCTGGCACAAGCATAGCCATGGCATGCGGCAGGCTCAATCCTGACATCACAAAAAACTCCAACACATTATCGAGTGAGGCACTGTCACTCATTCCCGGCTGTATAATCGGACCTATTTTCTTCACGTCACCTAATAAAGGAGTGGAAAGCACACTTTCACGCGCCTCCATCCATCCTCGATTGCCGCGAATGGTATTGATTTCTCCATTATGGGCTAACAAGCGGAAAGGCTGTGCCAAACTCCAGGTAGGAAATGTATTCGTACTAAAACGAGAGTGTACGATGGCCAGTCCGCTGGTAAAGTAAGGCTGGGTAAGGTCCTGAAAATATTCACGCACCTGTACCGAAGACAGCATACCTTTATATATAATATTTTTGCTGGACAACGAAACAATGTAAAAGTCCTTATGATGTACACGGCGTTCAATCTTTTTACGTACAATATATAAGGTACGTTCAAAGTTTTCCAGGTCGGTTGCCCCGGTAATGAACACCTGCTTAATGTCTGGTTCAGTCTCCAACGCACTTTTCCCTAAGATAAAAGAATTCACGGGCACGGAACGCAAGTGCATCAATGACAATCCTTCACGCTCTACCTCCTCAATCAGGATGCTCAGAATGGACTCCTGTTCCTTCGCGTCTTTCGGAAGAAAAACCAATCCCGTACCATATTTCCCCTTTTCAGGCACCGGAATTCCTTGTAACAATATAAACTCATGTGGAATCTGCAGCATAATACCTGCACCGTCACCCGTCTTGTTGTCTGCGCCTTCTGCGCCACGATGTTTCATATTTTCCAAGACTTTCAAGGCTGCATCCACCAATTCATGTGATTTATTACCATGAATGTCTACAATCATACCTACTCCACAAGCATCGTGCTCGTACTCCGGTTGATAAAGCCCGGAAGATGTCTGATGACATTCTGTTACTTCCTGCTCTTCTTTTCTCATAAATTTTCCTGCTAACCTCATTTTATCTTTCATTATTAATACCCAAAACAGAGGTTACATTCTATTTGTCCACAAAAATAATAATATCACTTCCAATATGACACCTTTGTAGGATTTTTCATTACAATATTTTCATCTGTGCAAACTATGTCTTTCACTTTATTTATATAGCGGGCGAAAAAGTTTCAGAATAAAACAGAATTACTACATTTTAATTACATTTATCACAAAAAGATAGAAACAATGTATTTTTTCAGGCACAGCACATACCTCTTTTAATAATTGTCTGTTATTTTGTAAACGAAAATCATAATATGGCTTGAAAACAAAATACAGATGGAAACATTAAAACATGAATGCGGAGTCGCTCTTATCCGGCTCCTGAAACCACTGGAATATTATCAGGGAAAATATGGTACATGGATGTATGGCTTGAACAAGCTTTATCTGCTGATGGAGAAGCAGCACAACAGAGGACAAGAAGCTGCAGGATTAGCCTGCGTAAAACTGCAAGCCAACCCTGGTGAGGAATACATGTTCCGTGAAAGAGGACTCGGAGCGGGAGCCATTACAGAAATCTTCAACAACGTTCATCAACAATACAAAGATTTAACGGAAGAACAATTGCACGATGCAGAATTTGCAAAGAAGTGTCTGCCCTTTGCCGGAGAACTTTACATGGGACACCTGCGGTATTCTACCACCGGAAAAAGCGGCATCTCGTATGTTCATCCATTTCTCCGCCGCAACAACTGGCGTGCCAAGAACCTGGCATTGTGCGGTAACTTCAATCTGACCAATGTAGACGAAATCTTTGCCGATATTACTGAAGCCGGGCAGCATCCCCGGAAATACGCAGATACCTATATCATGCTGGAGCAAGTAGGTCACCGGCTGGACAGAGAAGTGGAGCGCCTTTACAAACAGTGCAAAGAAGAAGGCTTGAAAGGAATGGACATTACGCATGCCATTGAAGACCGAATTGACCTGACAAACGTACTGAAAACATCTTCTCCATCTTGGGATGGAGGTTACGTCATCTGCGGAATGACAGGAAGCGGCGAGACCTTTGCCGTACGCGACCCATGGGGTATTCGCCCCGCGTTCTGGTATCAGGACGATGAAATCATGGTATTAGCTTCGGAACGCCCTGTCATTCAGACGGTATTGAATATCCCTGCTGAAAGCATCCATGAACTGATGCCTGGCCAAGCTGTATTGGTCAATAAGAAAGGTCAGCTCAGACTGGCACAAATCAACAAACCCGGAAAATTAAAACCCTGCTCTTTCGAACGCATCTACTTCAGCCGAGGAAGTGACGTGGATATTTATCGGGAACGTAAAAAATTAGGAGAAAAACTGATTGAACCGATTCTCTCTGCAGTCAATCATGATATTGCCCATTCTGTATTCTCATTCATTCCCAATACAGCTGAAGTAGCTTTCTATGGAATGCTGGAAGGACTGGACAATTACCTGAACCAACTTAAAATCAAGCAAATCGAGGCCTTGGGTCACACACCCAGTCATGAAGAACTGAAACAGATTCTTTCTCAACGCATCCGAAGCGAGAAGGTAGCCATCAAGGATATTAAGTTGCGTACCTTTATTGCAGAAGGAAATACCCGTAATGACCTGGCAGCTCACGTATATGATATTACCTACGGAAGCCTCGTGCCACATGAAGATAATTTAGTCATCATTGATGACAGTATCGTACGAGGAACGACCTTGAAACAAAGTATCATCAGCATTCTCGACCGTCTGCAGCCCAAAAAGATTGTCATCGTATCCTCTTCGCCACAAGTCCGTTATCCGGATTACTATGGTATTGACATGGCCAGCATGGAACAATTCATCGCCTTCAAGGCTGCCATTGCTCTGCTGGAAGAGAGTGATATGCAGCACGTCATTGAATATGCCTATAGAAAATCCAAAGAACAAATGAACCTGCCTAAGGAAAAAATGCACAATTACGTAAAAGAAATCTATGCATCCTTTAGTGATGAAGAAATATCAGAAAAGATTGCTGCATTGCTGACTCCTCCCACTACGCGGGCAAAAGTACAGATTGTTTACCAAACGTTGGAAGGACTGCATGAAGCATGTCCGGCACATCCAGGAGACTGGTATTTTAGTGGAGACTATCCTACTCCGGGAGGAACACGCCAAGTAAACCAGGCATTTATCGACTGGGTGGAAAAGAATTATCAATTCTAATCCCCCCAAAAACGAACTGAACTAAGTTTCCAGTACTCCCGAAGAAGTACTGTAGTACTGTCTATGAAGTACTCCAGTACTTTCACGGGAGTACTATAGTACTTCTTTGAAAGTACTGAGATTACACAAATGATGCTACGATTCTCCCCCTTTACAAATTATCAAATCGAGAATCTATACCTGAAAAGCAAACCAACAAATCCCCGCCTTTGATGCACCAAAAAGAGATTCAAAAAAACTTAATCAAAAGATGAATTTTTGACAACTCCAGTTTGCAATATTATGAAGTATTCGTATATTTGCAGCCTAGAAACAGAATTCATGGAAGCATTTTACAGAACACATAATTATTTGGTTGAACATACCAACGCTCCTGTTCGCCGTGATCTCATGGATGAAATAGACTGGAATGATCGCTTGATTGGTATAAAAGGTACAAGAGGGGTAGGCAAAACCACATTTCTTTTACAATATGCAAAAGAAAAATTCGGGACTGACCGTTCCTGCTTGTTCGTAAACATGAATAATTTCTACTTTTCACAATACAGTTTAGTAGACTTTGCCGGGGAATTTGTTAAAAGAGGGGGAAAAGTCCTGCTTATTGATCAGGTTTTCAAGCTTCCAGACTGGAGTCATGATTTGCGTACATGCTACGAACGTTATCCGCAACTGAAAATTGTATTTACCGGTTCTTCTGTAATGCGCCTGAAAGATGAAAATCCCGAGTTGAACGGGATTGTCAAGTCATATAACCTGAGAGGATTTTCTTTCCGTGAATTTCTGAACTTACAGACAGGAAATCATTTTTCAGCTTATACGTTGGATGAGATTCTGCACAATCACGAGCATATTGTGAAAACAATCTTACCACACATCAACCCGCTCAATTATTTCCAGGACTACATCCATCATGGTTTCTATCCTTTTTTCCTTGAAAAAAGAAATTTCTCGGAAAATCTGCTGAAGACCATGAACATGATGATTGAAGTGGACATTCTCCTGATTAAACAAATCGAACTGAAATATCTGTCCAAAATCAAAAAATTATTATATTTGCTAGCGGTAGATGGTCCTGTGGCTCCTAATGTCAGCCAATTGGCTAATGAAATTCAGACATCACGTGCCACAGTCATGAACTACATAAAATACCTGGCAGATGCACGACTCATCAACATGGTTTATCCGAAAGGGGAAAGTTTCCCTAAAAAGCCGGCTAAAATCATGATGCATAACACGAACCTGATGTACAGCATTTACCCAGTAAAGGTGGAGGAACAGGATGTGCTGGAAACCTTCTTTGTCAATACCTTGTGGAAAGACCACAAAATCAACAAAGGAGATAAAGGTACCTCTTTCCTTGTAGACAATACGCTACATTTCCGGATTTGTGCAGAAGGAAGCAAATATAAAAGCAATCCGAACATATACTATGCCATGCATAAAATGGAAATAGGACACGGTGACCAGATACCTTTATGGTTATTTGGATTTTTATATTGACAATAACGATTTTATTACTTCATATTTAATTAGTAATTGTATGACTAAACAAAAAAAATTCATCACTTGTGATGGTAACCAGGCTGCAGCACATATTTCATATATGTTCTCAGAAGTTGCAGCTATCTATCCTATCACCCCGTCATCTACAATGGCTGAATATGTAGACGAATGGGCTGCCGCAGGTCGTAAAAACATCTTCGGCGAAACTGTTTTGGTTCAGGAAATGCAATCTGAAGGTGGTGCTGCCGGTGCAGTACACGGATCTCTTCAGGCTGGTGCATTGACAACTACTTATACTGCTTCTCAGGGTCTTCTGTTGATGATTCCTAACATGTACAAAATTGCAGGTGAGTTCTTGCCATGCGTATTCCACGTTTCTGCACGTACACTGGCTTCTCACGCATTGTGTATCTTCGGTGACCACCAGGACGTAATGTCTTGCCGTCAGACTGGTTTCGCTATGCTTTGTGAAGGTTCTGTACAGGAAGTTATGGATTTGGCCGGTGTAGCTCACTTGTCAACAATCAAATCTCGCGTTCCGTTCTTGAACTTCTTCGACGGTTTCCGTACATCACACGAAATCCAGAAGATTGAAATGTTGGAAAACGAAGACCTCGCTCCGCTGGTAGACCAGAAAGCTTTAGCTGAATTCCGTGAACGTGCACTCAGTCCTAACAAACCGGTTGCTCGCGGTATGGCTGAAAACCCGGATCACTTCTTCCAGCACAGAGAATCTTGCAATCCGTTCTATGAAGCAGTTCCTGCTATCGTAGAAGAATATATGAACGAAATCAACAAGATTACAGGACGTCACTACGGCTTGTTCAACTACTATGGTGCTGAAGATGCTGAACGCGTAATCATCGCTATGGGTTCTGTAACTGAAGCTGCTCGTGAAGCTATCGACCACTTGGTAGCAAACGGCGAAAAAGTTGGTTTGGTTTCTGTACACTTGTATCGTCCGTTCTCTGCTAAACATTTCTTGGCAGCTGTACCTAAGACTGCAAAACGCATTGCAGTTCTTGACCGTACAAAAGAACCGGGTGCAAACGGCGAACCTTTGTATCTTGACGTAAAAGACTGCTTCTACGGACAGGAAAATGCTCCTCTTATCGTAGGCGGACGTTATGGTCTGGGTTCTAAGGATACTACTCCTGCTCAGATTCTTTCTGTATACGAAAACTTGGCATTGCCGACTCCTAAGAACCACTTCACTATCGGTATCGTAGATGACGTTACCTTCACTTCTCTTCCTCAGAAAGAAGAAATCGCTTTGGGTGGCGAAGGTATGTTCGAAGCTAAATTCTACGGTTTGGGTGCTGATGGTACTGTAGGTGCTAACAAGAACTCTGTAAAAATCATCGGTGACAACACCAACAAATACTGCCAGGCTTACTTCTCATACGACTCTAAGAAATCTGGTGGTTTCACTTGCTCTCACTTGCGTTTCGGTGATCATCCTATCCGCTCTACTTACTTGGTAACTACTCCTAACTTCGTAGCTTGCCACGTACAGGCTTACCTGCACATGTATGATGTAACTCGCGGTCTGCGTAAGAACGGTACATTCTTGCTGAACACTATCTGGGAAGGCGAAGAATTGGCTAAGAACCTGCCGAACAAAGTGAAGAAATACTTCGCAGAAAACAACATCACTGTTTACTATATCAATGCAACTAAGATTGCTCAAGAAATTGGTTTGGGCAACCGTACCAACACTATCCTGCAGTCTGCATTCTTCCGTATCACTGGCGTAATTCCAGTTGACCTGGCTGTAGAACAGATGAAGAAATTCATCGTGAAGTCTTACGGCAAGAAGGGTGAAGACGTGGTTAACAAGAACTACGCTGCCGTTGACCGTGGTGGTGAATACAAACAATTGACTGTTGATCCGGCATGGGCTAACCTGAAAGTTGAAGCTGCTGCTGCAAACAACGATCCGGCATTCATCAACGAAGTTGTTCGTCCTATCAACGCTCAGGATGGTGACTTGCTGCCAGTATCTGCATTCAAGGGTATCGAAGACGGTACATGGCATCAGGGAACAGCTAAATACGAAAAACGTGGTGTAGCTGCATTCGTTCCGGAATGGAATCCTGAAACTTGTATCCAGTGTAACAAGTGTGCATACGTTTGTCCTCACGCTGCTATCCGTCCGTTCGTACTGGATGCTGAAGAACAAGCTGGTGCTAACTTCCCGACTCTGAAAGCTGTAGGTAAACAGTTCGACGGCATGACATTCCGTGTACAGGTAGACGTTATGGACTGCTTGGGTTGCGGTAACTGTGCTGACGTTTGTCCGGGCAACCCGAAGAAGGGTGGCAAGGCTTTGACTATGAAGCCGCTTGAAACTCAGTTGGCTGAAGCTGCTAACTGGACTTACTGCGCTGACAACGTGAAGTCTAAACAGCACTTGGTAGACATCAAGGCTAACGTGAAGAACTCTCAGTTCGCTCAGCCGTTGTTCGAGTTCTCTGGAGCTTGCTCTGGTTGTGGTGAAACTCCGTATGTGAAACTGATTTCTCAGTTGTTCGGTGACCGTGAAATGGTTGCTAACGCTACTGGATGTTCTTCTATCTACTCTGGTTCAGTTCCTTCAACTCCTTACACAACTAACGAAAAAGGTCAGGGTCCTGCTTGGGCTAACTCATTGTTCGAAGACTTCTGCGAATTCGGTCTGGGTATGGAATTGGCTAACAAGAAACTGCGCAACCGTCTGGAAGAAGCTATGAAGTCTGCTATCGCAAACGAAGCTACTCCGGCAGAATACAAGGAAGCATTCCAGGAATGGATTGACGGCCGCAACGATGCGGATAAGAGCAAAGCTGCTGCTGAAAAGATTATTCCGTTGGTAGAAGCTGCAAAAGACAAGTGTGCTGCTTGCGCTACTATCGCTGAATTCAAAGACTATCTGGTAAAACGCTCACAGTGGATTATCGGTGGTGACGGTGCTTCTTACGATATAGGTTACGGAGGTCTTGACCATGTAATCGCTTCTGGCGAAGATGTAAACATCCTGGTATTGGATACTGAAGTTTACTCTAACACTGGTGGTCAGTCTTCTAAGGCTACTCCGCTGGGTGCTATCGCTAAGTTTGCTGCTTCTGGTAAACGCGTTCGCAAGAAAGATCTGGGTATGATTGCCACTACTTACGGTTACGTTTACGTAGCTCAGATTGCAATGGGTGCTGACCAGGCTCAGACTTTGAAAGCTATCCGCGAAGCTGAAGCATATCCTGGACCATCATTGGTTATCGCATACGCTCCATGTATCAACCACGGTTTGAAAGCTGGTATGGGTAAATCTCAGGCTGAAGAAGCTAAGGCTGTAGAATGTGGTTACTGGCACTTGTGGCGCTTCAACCCGGCTCTGGAAGAAGAAGGTAAGAATCCGTTCTCACTTGACTCTAAAGAACCGAACTGGGAAGGCTTCCAGGATTATCTGAAGGGTGAAGTTCGTTTCGCATCTGTAATGAAACAATACCCGACAGAAGCTGCTGACTTGTTCGCTGCTTGTGAAGACATGGCTAAGAAACGTTATGCTTCTTACAAGCGTATGGCTGCAATGGACTGGAGCGACGAAAAAGCTGAATAATTTATTTTAGCATAATAACAGAAAACGGCTGCCTTATAAAGGTGGCCGTTTTTTATATAAATAAGATAACATTATCTTGCTTTTAAAATATAAGAAGACGAAAAGTAACAATTTTTTCTTAAGTTTGTATCGAATTCTATAATGACCAAACAGTTTATATGAAATATTTGATTGTTTCAGACATACACGGATGCCTTCCTGCTTTGGAAAAAGTCCTACAATTTTATCAAGAACACCGGTTTGACATGCTTCTCATCTTAGGAGATATATTAAACTATGGGCCTCGAAACGGTCTTCCTGAAGGACTAAATCCTAAAGGCATTGCAGAACGATTAAATGAAATGGCAGATGAAATTGTAGCGATACGAGGAAATTGTGATTCAGAAGTAGATCAAATGCTATTAAATTTCCCCATTTTGTCTGATTACACATTGGTAGTAGATAACGGAAAAAAGTTATTCCTCACACACGGCCATATTTACAACGAAGAAAAACATCCACAAAACGGATATGACATATTCTTCTACGGACATACCCATTTATGGAAACTAGAAAAAGCAGGGGATACAGTGGTTTGTAATACAGGTTCCATCACTTTTCCAAAAGGAGGCAATCCTCCCACTTTCGCAAGCTATGAGAACGGAAAAATCACCGTACACCATTTAAATGGTGAAACCTTAAAAGAACTTCAGATATAAAAGAATACAAAAAAGGCTGCCAACCTATCGTAACCCATAACAGACAATACATAACATTACGATTCGGAAGGCAGCCACTCCCCATCTCAATTATTTAATTATAGTAATAGACAAGTATGTTTTTAGAGTTCAGAGAATGGTTTTGGTTTTCCTCCCAAAGGGAAAGATATTCCCAAAAAGCCATTTACTGACTTAGAATTATTTCCAAAGAACATATAGTCAGTACCTATGAACAAGGGACCTAATTTCACAGCAAGACCAATTGATTTTCCACTTGCCTGAATCGGAGAATAACTAATTGCTGCATTCAACCAATTTTTCGGACGTAGTGTAGCCGAGAATGTCAATTCATTCAATGTTTTCGGTTCTGCAAAACGAGCAGTATACATTGCACCAACACTCAGCTTATTATTCAACAATCCATACTCACCAGCCAGCAACAGTGTAGAATACAAACGAGTTTTTGTCTTTACCTTTTCTGGTGAACCTTCTTCAAAATCAAAACGTTCAAATGACAAGAAATCACCGCCGATATAACGGTCATAATTCTCTGAAGTAATAGTTACATTTTCACTACCAGTCACTGTAGCCACTGTTGTTTCGCTCTCCTTCCATTTTAAGAAACCTAAATCAAGAATTGAAGCTGATACAGTCAAATTATCCCAAACTTTATAACTTGCTCCTAAATCAATACCAAAACCAGAACCAGCAATACCTAAATCCCCTGCATCCAAATCAAAATCATCAATCATTCCATTGTTATCAAAAGTCATACCACCGCCTTTCAGAGTAGTAATTACATTACCATCAGCTGAATAATTGTAATGCGCACCATACCAGTCAGAAGGAGATAATTCACCATTAGAACTATAATCCTGATAACTTGCATAATTAGGATTCGGTACTTCCAAATCCAGATCAAACTGATTAATATTCATTTCTGCACGAGCTAAACCTAACAACACTTTTACACGTGCACCTACAGTTAATTTCTCTGTAATCCGACGAGAATACCCCAAACCAACTTCCGCATATGCTTTCATATTCAAGGTCTGGTTGGACAAACTATAATTCTGATTAGTTCCTGCTATATTTTCCAATGAAAAACCATTCATTGTACGCATCATAGAGAACATATCCTTTGACAATGCTGCACCGAAATCAGCACGTAATCCCACATTAAAACTCCAAAATCCTTTTCCCCGATACCAGCCAAAAGAAAGAATATCCGTATTCAAGTTTACATTTAATCGATTGTCTGTCTTTAAACGATCAAACAACTTATCATTTGAATATAAATCACTTCCAGAATTCAGGATATCAATAATATCACTTGTTCCTAACACATTAGAAGAGGCCGACATATTAATAGACCCAATAATCGGCATATTAAAATACCCCTTGGTAGGTTGCAAACCTGGATTTAACTGTAAACGGGCACTAGTCCCTTCCATAAAATAAGAGGAACGCAAATACTGAGCCTGCGCCGTTCCACCCAACACCATTATGCTTCCTAACAGAAGCATAGCCTTACACCCAATTCTTCTCATACAAATTTTATTAGTAAATTTTAATGCAAAAATAAAAATATATGTAATAAAGAAGAAACGAGTAAGTAAAGCACGCTAACCAAACATTATATATTTAATACTAAACAATCGTTTTTTGATACTAAGTGGATAAAAAAACATTTTACTACAACTGACAGAAACGTTCCATCATTTCCTTACGGAATTTTTTAGAAACTTGTACTTCATCTACATTATTAAAAGGCGGATACATCACGCACTGACATCCCTGAACCATCAACAAATAGTTCATATTTATAATATAAGACTGATGAACCTGTACAAAAGCAGAATCATAAGCGCACAAATTTTCAGCCCTTGTATTCCGTTTTAAAGGAATAAAAGAACCGTTCACCAAAGCCACTTCCCAAATTTTACAATCGGAAACATACCGAAAATATCCGATATCCGACACACGTAACACGCGTAAGTCTCCCATTGGAGTCACTACCATAAACGATTTTTCTCCAACTCGTCCACCATCCGACTGGATATTTGCCGGACTTTTAATACCATCTACAGACCGCAAACGCTCCAAGGCTACCGATAACTCCTTCGGGTCAACAGGCTTTAACAGAAAATCAAAAGCATAATTACGCAATGCATCAATCAGATACTTATTATAGGCAGTATAAAAAATTATATGCATATCCCAGTTCTGAAATTCATGCACCTTAATAGCCAAGTCCATCCCTAACATATCCGGAAGTTCCACATCCAAAAATAATAAATCCGGACGTTCCTTTTCTATTAAACGAATCCCCGATTTGCCATTACGGGCAATACCATCTACAGAAATCCACTGATATTTTTTAAGCTCAAAACAAAGGTTATCAATGGCTGTTTCTTCGTCATCTATGATGACAGCCTTAATCTTATCATTCATACTTTTCTGTTTTTCTTTAATTGATATGAATAATCCAAAGGAACCACAAAACGTACTTCACATCCCATTTCTTTCTCTTCCCCGATAAGTACATTATTAATTTTCATAAGAATAGGACGAGAATTATACATATTCAATAACTGAATAGTCTGCGTTATTACCTTCATGCCAGTTCCTGTTCCATAGCTTACACTCGTTTTACGGTAACCTCCCCCATTGTCACAAATCACAATCTCCACCTGATTGTTTTCTAATTTATGAACTTGTATAAGCAACAAGCGCTTTCCTTCTTTTAAACGCAGACCATGCTTAATTGCATTTTCCACCGGTATTTGCAACAACATAGAAGGAACCTTCATTTCTTGTAAATCCAGTTGTTCAGCCAAATCCAGACGATACTCAAACTCAGAGCCTAACGACTGTCTTTCCAATTTTACATACGTATCTACAAAGTCTAATTCATCAGCCAATGACACTGCCAAGCAATCTGTCAGTTCCAAATTACGACGTATTAATTTTGTAAGTCCAATCAAGTTCTGACTCTCTTTATCTCCCTTATGCAAATTCATTTCACGATTTAATACGTTAAAAATGAAATGAGGAGAAATCCGGTTTCGTACATTTTCCAAACGCAAGGAAGTCATGGCATTTTGCATGCGCCATTGTTCTCTATCTCTCTGCCGCTTACGATACAATATGACTGCAGACACAACAGCTATCAACAAAAAACATCCTCCCATAATTCCATACATCAACTGATGTAACTGAAGTACCTGATTTTCTTTTTCTCGAATAGAGATTTCTTTTTTCATCAACGTACTATCCTGAGTATATTTCAGCTCAATTTCTGCAGCCCTCATTTTTACCCTTTCATTCCGAATGGAATCATCTATACGATGATTTTCCTTTAAATAATGATAAGCATGTTTATAATCCCCAACTTTCTCATAATAACGCTGTAAATAACGATTACGTACGTGAATCATGTTAGGTTCCACCTCGTCATATTTAACAGCCTTTTTTAAACGTTCTCTGGCCAATGCCACATTTCCTTGCTTAAGAGCCAGTTCCATAAGTTGGGTATCAATACAATATAACGCCGTAGAATGATGTATAGAATCAAAAAAACCTCGGCATTTTTGCAAATAATAAGAAGCAGAGTCCGTGTTATTCAGAAGGAGAAAAACTTCGCCCAGATTAATCATGGTCAAATTTCGTTCAAAGGTCATATCAGGATATTGATTCACCACGGCCAATGAACGACGAAAATACTTCAACGCTGTCATATAATCTTGCCTGTAATAATAAGAATTACCCCTATTATTCAGGTAAATATGCTTCTCAAAAGGATGCATTTTATCATAATACTTATAGGCTAAATCATAATAATAATCGCATGCGGAGAAATCCCTTAACTCCATATTTACTTGAGCCAAACCATAATAAGCAGGAAACCTTTGCTCATCTGGCATATTCAAAGAATCGGCAATGGTAAGTGAACGATTATACCACAAAGAGCCTAAATCGTAACGTCCCTGTTTGACATATACATCGGCCAGATTCAAACAAATATCGGGCAAAACCTCCCTTTTACCTCCACGATTAGCATAGTCAAAGGATTTCAGATAGCAATAACAGGCAGAATCCACTTGAGAAGTACGCACAAAAATATTTCCACGTGCATTATACACCAATGCATACAATCGGGCTATCTCCTGACTACCTTGATGTCTGTCACAGAAAGAACTGATTCTATCCATGAAATAATCTGCTGAATCAAGCTTAAAAGACAGAAAACAGTTTCTGACTTTCAAAAAAAGCAAACGATAATACATCATACTATCTGTAACGGAAGGGAGTAATGTATCAACCATCCGATTTACCTTTTCCGGAGAATCAGCCGACAACTGCTCCATCTGCTGATAAAGTTTCTCTATTGAGTCCACCCTGTTTACCTCTCTCTTTCCCCTACACCCAATCATGGCAGAAAAGAAACACAAACAGCTAATCCATATAACTATATAATGATTCCTCACATTCAGTTTCATATATCTCTACCCAAGTATTAACCAAACAAAAATACGTAAAACTATTCAGGCTACAAAAAAAGTCTAATTTTTTCGCATAAGGCGTAAAAAAAGATTTACAAATAGACAAAATAAGTTATCAAAACATAGCTTTTTATCATACATTCTTATCGGTAAAATACCTGTAAACTTTTTAATTATTGAACAAAGCGCCCCCATGTTTGCAGGGAAATATGTACATTTGCAACTAGAAACAAGAACTATACATACAAATGAACGGTAAATCCTCTTACGAATTGCCAGATTTGGCTCATTCCATGGGAGCACATCTAGGCATTCAGTTCCTCGAAATGGAAGAGGGATATGTCAAAGCCCAAATGCCGGTAGACGAAAGGACCTGCCAACCATTTGGCATACTTAATGGCGGTGCATCTCTAGCCCTCGCAGAAATCGTAGCCGGACATGGCTCCATTCCATTATGCAGTGCAAATGAAATGCCTTGTGGCATTCAAGTCAGCGCCAATCATCTTCACATGGTTCCAAAAGGAAAATTTGTTATAGCCACCGGACGTCTCATCCATCGTGGACGGACATCTCACCTGTGGAATGTAGATATTACCAACCAGGAAGGAAAACTAATTTCTACAGCTCGCATTGTCAATCAAATAGTCAAGAAAAGACCATGAAAACGCCGGAAACTATATATCACCATCTTATTGACTCATTCACCCATAGCAACGTATCTTTTGCGTTGTACAGACTTCCTTGGACTGATGAACCCATTCTCATCATGCAAGAGGAAGGCCAACCTGAATGTATCAGTAGCCTGAATGAGTTAAATCAGAAAAAAGGATTTCTTCTTTCTCCTTTTCATCTCACCTCATTCCGCCCGGCTACATTAATCCGTCCGGACATACAGGCACACGACTGGGGAGAAATAAAATCGGTCCTGCAAGAATGGATTACACGCCATCCGCAGTATACAGATTCTCATGCCACTGCACAAGAAAGTGTACCAGAATCTTATACAACTTCTGAAAAAGAAGAAAAAGACTTGTACACCGAAACATTCAGCCGTTTCATCATGCCGCTTAAAGAGAAGCAGTTCCGAAAACTTGTGCTATCCAGAAGTACCACACAGGCAATTAATGAACAGTTTTCTCCTCTTTCTGCCTTTATAAAGGCTTGCAACAGCTATCCGCGAATGATGATTTCGCTATGCCATACCCCTAGTACCGGCACATGGATAGGCAGTACCCCCGAAATTATACTTAGCGGACACGAAAAAGACTGGCATACAGTAGCACTGGCTGGAACCATGCCCATGCAAGGAGAAATCATGCCTACAGAATGGAGTAAAAAAAACAAAGAGGAACAGGCCTTTGTAGGAGAATATATCCGTAAGGCTATCAAAAAGTTTGGCAGCAAACTGACCGAAAAAGGTCCGTATACCGCACGTGCCGGTCAGTTAGTCCATCTGAAAACGGATTTCCATTTCTGTCTGAAAGATACGTCTCACCTGGGCGATGTATTACAAGAATTGCATCCTACCCCAGCTGTCTGCGGATTACCTAAAGAAGAAGCTTACCAGTTCATTCTGGATACAGAGCCACACGACCGTCTTTTCTATTCAGGCATCATCGGATGGATAGATCCCGAAGGGGATACCACACTTTATGTCAACCTGAGGTGTATGCACATAGAAAATAAGAAAGCGACACTCTATGCAGGAGGAGGTATTCTTCCCGATTCCACAGCTGATGCAGAATGGGAAGAAACACAGCAGAAAATGAATACCATGCGAAATATCCTGTAAATCTAACATATTAAAAATCATGTACACAGACAAGAAAAATATTCTTCAGCTTGTGGCGCTACTAAAGGCGCACCGGATACAGAAAATTGTGCTATGCCCCGGAAGCCGGAATATCCCGATTGTACAAACACTTGTAAACATTCCGGAATTTACCTGCTACCCCGTCACAGACGAACGAAGTGCAGGATTTTTTGCCTTGGGACTGGCACTGAACGGAGGTAGCCCGGCTGCCATCTGCTGCACATCAGGTACAGCCTTGCTCAATATCCACCCGGCCGTAGCCGAAGCTTTCTACCAGCAGGTACCGCTTGTCGTCATTTCGGCCGACCGCCCTGCCGCATGGATTGGCCAAATGGACGGACAGACACTTCCTCAACCTGGCGTATTCGGAAGTTTGGTGAAAAAATCAGTCAACCTGCCAGAAGTACAGAGTGAAGAAGACGAATGGTACTGCAACCGCCTCATCAACGAGGCACTCATGGAACTTGACCATCACGGAAAAGGACCTGCACATATCAATGTACCTATCAGTGAACCTTTTTTCAAGCTACCGGTCACGGAACTTCCTGAAGCACGTGTCATTACCCGCTATCAGGGACTGAATGTGTACGACAAGGACTACCAGCCACTCATCGACCGCTTGAACCGCTACCAGCGACGGATGGTCGTAGTGGGGCAAATGAACCTGATTTACTTGTTTGAAAAAAAATACACCAAGATGCTCTACAAGCATTTTGCCTGGTTTACCGAGAATATCAGCAACCAGACCATTCCGGGCATGCCTATCCGCAACATCGAGCCATTGCTCTGCTCTATGGATTTCGAAGCCCAGCAGAAGATGCGTCCGGAGTTACTGATTACTTACGGAGGACATATCATCTCCAAACGATTGAAGAAATTCCTTCGCCGTCATCCGCCGGTAGAACACTGGCACGTGGCTACTGACGGACAGGTAGCAGACCTTTTCGGTTCACTGACCACCGTGATTGAAATGGACCCGTTTGAGTTCTTAGAAAAGATTGCCCCGATGATGGACAGCCGCACACCGGAATATCCCCGCACATGGGAGGCTCTGTCGAAGAATATTCCGCAAGCCGTATTCCCCTACTCCGAAATGAGTGCCATCGGGAAAGTCATCAATCACCTGCCTACTCCTTGTTCCCTTCACCTGGCCAACAGCTCCACTGTGCGTTACGCCCAGTTGTTCCCTCTGCCAAACGACGTGGAGGTTTTATCCAACCGGGGAACCAATGGCATCGAAGGTTCTTTATCTACTGCCATCGGCTATGCTACGGCGTCCGACAAGCTCAATTTCATCTTCATCGGCGACCTGAGTTTCTTCTATGACATGAACGCACTCTGGAATGCCAACTATGGAAGCAACGTACGCATCCTGCTCCTCAACAACGAAGGTGGAGAAATATTCCATGCGCTTCCAGGGCTGGAAATGGCAGACACCAGCCGACGCTTCATTACGGCCACTCACCGCACTTCTGCCAAAGCATGGGCTGAAGACCGGGGATTCCAGTACCTTTCTGTCCACAATGAAGAGGAACTTGACCAGGCAGTAGAGATATTCACCCAGCCATCCATTACCTCACAGCCTATGCTGATGGAAGTATTTACAGAAAAGGACAAGGACATCGAACACCTGAAAACGTATTATCACAACCTAAAAAAATAGCAATATGTCACAACCCAGAGAATGGAAAACCATCAAGGAATACCAGGATATTCTTTTTGAGTTTTATAATGGAATCGCCAAGATTACTATCAACCGCCCGAGATACCGCAATGCGTTCACTCCGACCACCACTACTGAAATCAGTGACGCACTATATTACTGTCGCGAGTGTCAGGACATCAATGTTATCGTACTGACAGGAGCTGGCGACAAGGCTTTCTGCTCAGGAGGCGACATGCACGTGAAAGGCCACGGCGGATACGTAGGCACTGACGGAGTTCCCCGCCTGAATGTGCTCGACGTACAGAAACAGATTCGTTCCATCCCAAAACCGGTGATTGCCATGGTCAACGGATATGCTATCGGTGGCGGACACGTGCTTCACGTAGTCTGCGACCTGACCATTGCTTCAGAAAATGCTATCTTCGGCCAGACAGGTCCTCGCGTGGGCAGCTTCGATGCCGGATTTGGTTCTTCTTACCTGGCTCGTATCGTAGGCCAGAAAAAAGCCCGCGAAATCTGGTTCCTCTGCCGCCAGTATTCTGCCCAGGAAGCACTGGATATGGGACTGGTCAACAAAGTCGTACCGTTCGACCAGTTGGAAGATGAAGTGGTAGAATGGGCTGAGACCATGATGCAGCATAGTCCGCTCGCCCTGCGAATGATTAAAGCTGGGCTCAATGCAGAACTTGATGGACAGGCTGGTATTCAGGAACTCGCCGGTGACGCAACCATGCTTTACTACATGACAGAAGAAGCACAGGAAGGTGGAAAAGCCTTCCTCGAAAAGCGGAAACCCGACTGGAGCAAATACCCTAAATTCCCCTGATTATTCTCTCATCTCACTTTTTCATCGGACAGAAAGCAGAAACCACTTCCGCTTTCTGTCCGCTTTTATTCCCTTCACAACAGACCTATATGTACACACTGAAAATCATTCCGCGCACACTTCATTTCAAACAACCGGCCGGTACCTCACGCGGGGTATATCACACCCGGCAGGTATGGTATCTGCTACTTACTGACACTGAAACCGGACAATATGGCGTAGGTGAATGTGCTCCTCTACCCGCGTTAAGCTGCGACGACCTGCCCGATTATCCTCGCCTGCTAGCTGAAATCTGTGAGAAAACAGCTGCAAATGGCTACATTGATTATGAAGCACTTCGTCCTTACCCCTCTATATTATTCGGACTGGAAACCGCATTTGCCCATCTGCAAGCAAACAGTCTGCAGTTTTGGGATACCCCTTTCAGTCGCGGTGAACAAGGTATTCCTATCAACGGACTCATCTGGATGGGAAATTTCGATGAAATGTACCGCCGCATAGAAGGAAAGATGAAAGCCGGATTCCGGTGCATCAAGGTGAAAATCGGCGCAATTGAATTTGAGCGTGAACTGGAACTGCTGGCTCACATCCGTCGCCATTTCTCAGCTGCCGACATCGAACTCCGGGTAGATGCCAACGGAGCTTTCAGTCCGGAAGATGCCTTACGGAAACTGACACAGCTGAACGAATTTCAGCTGCACTCCATCGAACAGCCCGTACGCGCCGGCCAATGGGAGGTCATGAAAGAACTGTGTGCCACTTCGCCCTTCCCTATCGCACTGGATGAAGAATTGATTGGAGTAAATGAAACGAAACGGAAAATCCAGCTGCTGGACACCATCCGCCCACAATACATCATCTTAAAGCCGTCCTTGCACGGAGGTATCCAGGGAAGCAAGGAATGGATTACATTGGCCCAGGAAAGAGGCATAGGCTATTGGGTAACCTCCGCCTTAGAATCTAACATCGGGCTCAATGCCATCGCGCAGTGGTGTGCCACTCTCCAGCCTGAAATGCCTCAGGGGCTTGGCACCGGTATGCTTTTCACCGACAACATTGACTACCCGCTGCACATTGAAGGCGACTGTCTGTGGTTCAATCCTGAAGAAAAAACGCCCGATTTCCCGACTTATCTGCAAACCATCTGACATGAACGCCACTCCATTTATTACAGAAATAGCCCGTCAGTCCATTTTGATTGACGGGAAATGCTACACCGCTCACGAAGTCCGGATACCTGAAGGCGAATCACAAAGTCTGCTGCAAAAACGATTCCAAGCGGAATATGGAGCAGACAGCTTTCAGATTTCACTTGCCGATTTCTTAGCAGAATGGTTTGACGACAACACCACCGTACTGGTACATACCTCCGGCTCCACCGGAACGCCCAAACCGCTCCGGGTAGAAAAACAGCGCATGATGCAAAGTGCCATGCTGACTGTCCGTTTTTTAGGTCTGAAACAAGAAGACACCGCCTTGCTTTGTATGCCCCTGAAATACATTGCCGGAAAAATGGTGGTCGTCCGTGCGTTGGTAGCCGGCCTGAACCTGCTACCAGTTACTCCTTGCGGACATCCTTTGGCAGAAATAAATACCGCTCCTGAGTTTGCTGCCATGATACCCATGCAAGTGTACAACTCGCTACAAGTATCTGCCGAAAAGGAATGTTTGAAACAAGTACGTCATCTCATTATCGGCGGTGGAGCAATAGACAGTACATTATCCACGGAATTAGCGTCATTTCCTTATGCCGTATGGAGTACCTACGGAATGACCGAAACCCTTTCTCACATCGCCCTGCGACGGCTGAACGAACCGGATGCCTCCGACTGGTACACCCCCTTCCAGGGAGTCAAGGTTTCACTCTCTCCAGAAAACACCCTGACCATTGAAGCACCAGCCGTTTGTGCAGAGAAACTGATCACAAACGACATCTGTGAGTTCAATGCCCAGGGACAGTTTCATATCTTAGGACGGAAAGACAATACCATCAACACCGGAGGAGTGAAGGTACAGATTGAGCAGGTGGAGAATGCACTGAAAACTGCGCTGCCGGTTCCCTTCATGGTGACTGCCGTGCCCGACCCGAAATTTGGAGAATGCATCGTCCTGCTGCTGGAAAGCGAAGAACAGACCGATGTCCCCCCTCTGTTAGCACAGGCTTACAACCAGCTTCCGGTCTATTGGCGACCGAAACAGACCTTCTTCGTCCAGCATCTTCCACAAACCGAAACCGGAAAACCCGACCGTGCTACCGCACGGAAAGTGGCCCTAGAAATCGCAAGTACGAAAAAGAAATAAGTGAAAATCCCCTTGTATATGAGCATTTGATTCTTTAACTTTGTTTAAAATTCAAATGCTCATTTTTTAGCTGACATCAAAACTATGGAAGAATACACTTTCCTCGCCCCCTTGCTGCTGACTATCGGGGGGCTCATCATTGGAGCGATATTGAAATCATTGCTCAAGCACAGCCGCCTGCCCTACACGGTAGGTCTGTTTGCCATTGGAATCATTTTAGGAGTCATGAACCGTACGGGAGTTTTTCAATCGCTACCGGAACTGCATGATGCGGTCAGTTCCGTCGCCAATATCAATCCCGACCTGATTCTTTATCTTTTTCTGCCCATCCTGATTTTCGATGCAGCCTACGAACTCAACCTGCACATTTTCAAGAAAACATTGGCCAATGCTACCCTGTTGGCGGCACCGGGACTTATCATCTGCATGCTGCTGACGGGAGCCCTCATGATGGGAGTAGCGACCTTCATCCCCGGTTTTGAATCGTGGACATGGGCATTTGCACTGATGTTCGGAGCCTTAATCAGTGCCACCGACCCGGTAGCCGTAGTAGCCCTGCTGCACGAGTTGAAAACCAGCAAACGCTTCTCCACCCTTGTCGATGCAGAATCCCTGCTGAACGATGGTACGGGCATCGTCTGCTTCATGCTTTTCTTCGGAGCATACGCCGCCGGAGAAGCCACTCATGCCTCTCCTGTCATTACGTTTATCCGTGAAGTAGGCCTCAGTACCCTTTTAGGCTTTCTGTTGGCGCGGATTGTCATCTGGTTCATCACGCGTATTAACTCGGAAGAGATGGTACAAAACAGTGTCATCATCTTAGCGGCTTATCTCACCTTCATTCTCTCCCAATATTATCTTGGCGTATCGGGAGTGATTGCCCTCGTGGCTTTCGGACTGACCGTCACTTACGTAGGAAAACCCCGGTTGAAACCCCAAGTGAATACGTTCATGGAACATTTCTGGGAGTTGCTGACCTACATAGCCAATACCCTGATTTTTATCCTAGTGGGAGTAGTCATTGCCGAAAAAGTGGATTTTTCCTGGGGAGCATTAGGCGTGCTGATACTTATCTACATCGCCCTTAACCTTATCCGCTTTGCCATGATTATGCTGCTCTACCCTGTGATGAAACGCTTGGGATACGGACTGACCCGACGCGAATCGGTCATCCTTACCTGGGGAGGATTACGTGGTGCATTGGCCATGACCTTGGCCCTGATGGTATCTTATACCCCGGCTATTCCGGAGGACATCCGCAGCCAGGTATTGTTCTTCACGGCCGGCATCGTTACCCTGACACTCTGCATCAATGCCACCACCATGCGCGCACTGCTGAACCGCTTGGGACTGACTCACGTACCTTCTGCACGCACCATGTTGGCCTATCGTATAGAGAAATCAATACGCGAGAATTCCGAAAAATACCTGGAAGGGTTGAAAAAGAGAGACGCCTTAGAAGGAGCCAACTGGCACAAAGTGGAAAGCTACATGACCGCACAACCGCAGGAGCCGGCCAAAAATCCACAAAACAAAGCCATGCTGCCGGAAATCCGTCTGCGTGTATTGGATAAGGAAAAAGCCATCTGCCGGGAAATCTATGAAGAAGGAGTCATCTCCAAACCCGTATTCCTCCGGCTCATGAACTCGCTGGATGAATTGTATGACCACGACGGAAACTACCCGCTGAACGTTCGTACCTCCATTTTCAAGTTCTGCCAGCGTACAGACCTGCTGCACACACTGCGAAATATTCCTTATCTGCAAAACTGGATGACCTTCTATTTCCGCGAACGCATCACGGTGGTGTACGACTTAGGCCGTGGCTTCATTATTCTTCAGAAAGGAAGTCTGAAACTACTGGAGGACCTGCGTGCATCAGAATGGGTGACCGGCGAACAGGACTCCGTGCTGGACACACTACGGGAAGAGATAAATGACAATATCAATCGCATGAGTGCCTTTATCAATAACTTGACCGATAATTTCCCCAAAGCATACGGCCATGCACTGACCATCAAGTCCATCCGCATGCTACTGAGCAATGAGCGCCGCACTGTAAAACAGCTTATCAATAACGGTATGCTTTCCGAGAAAGATGCAGAAAGAATCCTGGACGACATTGACGAACGTACGGATGAAATCAATTCATTCAGCCATACTTTCACCGCTTCTTTCTTGCGATGGCTGTTTTTTATTAAGAAAAAGAAAATCTATCGCAATTAAAAAAGGAAGCTGTGCCCTTACAAGGCACAGCTTCCTTTTCCAATATAATCACTGCTCACTTCTCCCTGATATTCTGGATGCCGCTGCAACCATACCACAGCATAAGAGCAAGTAGCAATAGCCTTCAGTCCTTTACATCGTCCATAATCATAAGCTGCCTGTACTAACGCAGAAGCTATGCCTTTCCCTCCAATAGCTTCCGGCACAATCGTGTGTCGGATATCCAGCCCTTCGTCGTGAATTTTATAACTCACATGGGCTCTATGCCCCTCCAGTTCCACATAGAACTCCTGCCGGGACTCATCATGTTTTACTTCCATATCTTTCTTTTTAGCAAATTGTACACAAGATAGGAAATATTCTTATTTTTACAAAAGAATAAAGCTAAAAATCAATGAAATTTCCGTTCCTTATCATGACTAAAGAATATCAGTTTCCTCCGATTACAAACATCATACAAAAATTATTTTTTCCTTGGAAGTATATTCGCCGAGGGACACTCGTAGTTAGTAATCGGCAATTTCACTTTTTTCAGATCTTTCAATCTGAATTTAGGCATATCTACACCTTTAGGGTACTTCTTACGAGAATAGATACGAAAGTACTCTAAACAAGCATCTTTCCACCACACCGCATCATTCGCTTGAATATCCAGCCGTTTAGCCACCGCCTGAAAACGCTCCTCATCCACATACAGTTTCATCTGGTTCCACACTTTCTGAAATTCACGTACCTTATCAACGCCTTGCTGATATTTATAACACAATTCATCCCAAAGAGTACGTCCAGACTTTAATGAATGATTCCAGTCTACATGATGAAACCACAACAAAAATTCTTCCGGACATAGCTCCAATGAATTGAATACGTGGGCTAAAGAGTCTGGATACTGAGACACCGCATCACTTCCAGAACGGCTCCGGTCAAATCCCAAACCTTTTTTGTCTGCCTGATGATAATACGACGGCAACCAATCTGCACGAGCACCCGGTACCTCACACCAGGGTTCCGGTCCGTAATGATGACTCCAGGCAAAAATATGATGTAATCCTAACGGCATCATGTAATCTACCACCGCCTCCCGACTGTCCATCATTACTTGCGTCATGGACTCTACGAATTTAGGGTCGGACGTAAAAGTCTGTGCCAGCCACTCTTTAGCTATTTCTTCAGAAGAAAGCGAAGGATTCCATGCCAGCCGGCCATACGCATACCAGTTAGCCTGTGCAAAATCATGTCCGCACCAATTGGTATCATCACCTATATTGGCCACTCCAGCCACCCCTTTTAAAGAAGCAGGAGACACATACCGATAAAACTCCTTCCACATAGTAGCCAGGTAAGCCAGGTGATTGGAATGCCCTAAGTATTCCTGTGTAACCTGAAATTCAGCCATCAACGGGGTGTGGGGCATCGCACCAAACAACGGACTGTAAGGTTCTCTCGGCTGGAAGTCAATCGGACCGTTTTTCACCTGCACAATCACATTATCCAAAAACTTTCCATCCAAAGGTTTAAACTCCAGATAAGCCTGTTTGGCTCTGTCAGCATCCGACGGACTGTACACAAACGCACGCCACATCACGATTCCTCCGTAGGGTTTCAGAGCCCTTGCCATCATATTCGCTCCTTCGGCATGCGTACGCCCGTAATCGCACGGACCAGGCTGTCCTTCTGAATTAGCCTTGACCAGAAAACCTCCAAAATCAGGGATAAGACTGTAAATCTCATGTACCTTCTTTTTCCACCACTCTGCCACCTCCTCATTCAACGGGTCGGCTGTAGACAATCCTCCCAACTGCATGGGAGAAGCAAAGTTGACCGAAAGATAGACTTTTATTCCGTACGGCCGGAAAATATCCGCAAGCACGCGTACCTTTTCAAGGTATTCGCTGGAAAGTATTTTAACCGAAGCGTTGACATTGTTAAGTACTGTCCCGTTGATACCAACCGAAGCATTGGCCCGGGCATATTTCTGATAACGTGCCGACACAGTATCTGAAAGTTCGTCCCACTGCCACAAGGACTTACCGGCATATCCACGCTCTATCGTACCATCCAGATTATCCCAATGATTCAGCACACGTACATCGAAGGCCGGTTTTTCCGCAATATCCAGACGGGTACAATCTGCCCCCTCTGCCTGCAAGCGTAAAAGATGATAGGCCGCATAAAGCAAACCCTGTTCAGTAGTGGAGCCAAGCACTATCTTTTCATCCGAAGTACGTATGGTGTACCCTTCCTTCCCCAGCTTACGATGAGCTTCATCAGCAAACAGTTGTAGTTCAACCGCCTTTCCACGCCATAAAGAAGCCAGTTCCTCACGAGCTATGGCTATGGTAGGAGAAGAAATTGAACAACAGACAGACGCCTTTTCACAAGACGCCTGTCGCAACCAGAGTTTACTTCCATCTTCCGCAAATAAGGTCAGTCCGAAAGACAAAAGACATATACCCAACAAGTACTTTTTATTCATCCGCACTTCCTTTTATGGTCTGAATCTTACCCTCTTCATCGTATTCCAATTCAACCACTTTTAAACTGCGAAGCCAGGTCTTTCCACCTGAAGGAACACAATCATGATGGAAAAGATACCACTTTCCTTTATATTCTGCAATAGAGTGATGGGTAGTCCATCCTACTACCGGAGTCAGAATTACTCCCTGATATGTAAACGGTCCATAAGGATTGTCGCCTACCGCATAACACAACAGATGGGTATCGCCCGTAGAATAAGAGAAATAATATTTACCTTTATATTTATGCATCCACGAAGCCTCAAAGAAACGATGCGGATCGCCTGCAAACAAAGGTTTGCCATCTTCTCCCAATACGATGACCGGACGGGGTTCTTCTGCAAATTCCAACATATTATCCGATAATTTTACCACACGACTGGGTAAAGCCGGTTCATTATCGGCTGGAAGACACGGACTTTCAATGGCTTTGTTATCACGGTAACGCTGCAACTGTCCTCCCCAGATTCCGCCAAAATACATGTAGTAGCTTCCGTCATCATCACAGAAAACTGCCGCATCAATACTGTAGCTTCCACGAATCGGATCGGGCTGAGGAATAAACGGACCTTCAGGTTTATCGCTAATGGCTACCCCCATACGGAAAATATCATTCCGGTCTTTCAACGGAAAATACAAGTAATATTTTCCATCCTTGCAGGCAATGTCACAGTCCCACAGCTGGCGTCCGGCCCAAGGTATATCAGCAACCTTCAAAGCCACTCCATGATCGACGATTTCACCCTTCATCACGTCATCCGTCGACAATACATGGTAATCATTCATATCAAAATGGTCACCGTTGTCATTTTCAGGAATACCTGATTCACGGTCGTGTGAAGGATAAATATACAAACGTCCGTTAAATACATGTACTGACGGATCTGCCATATAGTCGGCAGGAAACAAATATCTTTCTTCCTTTTTCATTTTTATATTGATTTATGAGACTCTTACTGAAAGCGTCTCCTGTTAAACGTTATTTCTGTGCAATAGCTGTCGTATCCGACTGCTCATCTATCATTTTCTGTATAAATTCCTTAGGTTGATAGTTCCGGTCAAAAAGCAACGGATAGTCTCTTCTTCCACGAATCGGGAAATCATTCTTCCACGAATCACTATCTGTAACTCCCCATGCCGTTACACGCGTCACAATATCGGCATGTTTTTCAAAAAGCTGGAAGAACTGCTGCATTCTTTTGTTCCAAGCCTGGCTGACAGAGTCAGGAAGTTCCTGCGGATAAGGATTCAATGTTTTCTTAAACGCAAGCGTATCCGAGATGTTGGCACTGCGAAGTGCAGTAGGCAGCGCACTCATATCCCATTCTGTAATCATCACCTTGACACCAGTAGAAGCAAAAGCAAGCATACTTTCTTCAAATTTCTGAATGTCGGGGTAATCCATTCCCATGTGTCCTTGCATGCCCACAGCATCAATACGCAATCCTTTTTCCTTCAACGAACGGACAAGCTTCACAACTCCTTCCCGACGGCCCTGTACGTCCATACCATAATCATTATAATAAAGTTCGGCATCCGGGTCAGCCTCGTGCGCATACTGGAAGGCCAGTGGAATAAACTCTTCTCCCAGGATTTCATAAAATTTACTTTTACGATAAGAGCCGTCTTCCACAATAGCTTCATTCACCACATCCCAGCCTTTCACCTTTCCTTTATATCGTCCGACAACGGTCTGGATATGCGTTTTCATACGCTGCTTCAACTTTTCAGGAGAAACATTCTGACCTTTTTCATCTACGCAGAACCAGTCCGGAAGCTGAGAATGCCAAATCAAGCAATGTCCTATCACCGTCATTCCATTATCTATTCCGAACTGCACAAAGCGGTCGGCATCCTCAAAATGGAACTCTCCCTCTTTAGGCTGAATCTCCTCACACTTCATGCAGTTTTCTGCCACAATGGAATTAAAATGCTGTTTCACAATCTTCACTGCTGAAGTATCAGCACCAGACGACTGACGTACATGCAGAGCTACTCCCATTAAAAACTTGTCTCCTACAACCTCTTTCAAAGATTTCTCTGATACAACCGTATCAGAAACCTTACTCCCGCACCCCATAATAAACAGGCTGCACAGCATCCATGATGCAATGTGTTTGTTCTTCATATATTTTTTTCTTGATTAATAGTCACTTTTACTTCTTCGAGCAGTTAATTCTGCCTGCATTTTCTCATTGTATTCTTTACTGATAGGATAGAAACATAATGCCACCACACCGACAAAAAAGAATGCGGCTGGAATCAGACTTGATGAAAGAATGATGCCATGAACGGCTGTATCACTTTGAGCTATATCCGCTCCAGAAACATAACCAAATCCCGACAGCAAGAAGCCCAATACAGCTCCTCCAATACCTAATCCGGCTTTCAGGGCAAACACCACTCCCGAAAAGATAAATCCCGTAGCACGACGGTAATTGATATATTCCGAATGGTCAGCCACATCGGCAATCATAGCCCAAAGCAAAGGAACTGTAGGTGCATAGGCCAAGCTCTTCAAGAAGTTCAATACGAACATCATTTCAATATCGTATTTTGAAGGGAAATAGAACAAAGCCGTGAAAATAGCCGTCAGCGCAAGACATACGATAAACGTACGCTTCTTGCCATATTTGTTGGCTAAAAATTCTGACAAACAAATTACGCCGAAAAACTGAACCAAAGCTCCCACCATATTAAATACGCCAAAGCCCACTTCGTATGCTTTGTCCGGAGAAGTTACAATCAACCCGAAAGCATCAAGTATATGATACCCGACTGAAGTTCCACCGTCAGTGGCTACCAACCCGATATTATCCAGGAAAGTAAACAAAGCTGCCTTATCCACATAGTTTTCAAAATAATAGTTCATGGCACTTCCCCACATAGCCAGTGTGATGAACACAAAAAGAGTCAAGACAAACATGGCACGCCAGGGCACACTGCTTAATACATCTTTTATATCCTGACGAGTATCATTTTTCTGATTGGCTGGCGGAGTAATACGTTCTTTTGCCGAGAAAAATACAATCACCAAAAACAAGAAACCAACAGCAGCAAACAAGGATATGGTACAGAGCCAGCCATGTGCCTTGTCACTACCTTCCGAAAACTTGCTGACCAACGGTAAGGTAAGTCCTTGTACCACAAACTGTGCAATCGTAGAAAAGACGAAACGCACAGAGGTAATACTGGTACGTTCTTTAATATCTGACGACATGACTCCTCCCAATGAAGAATAAGGTGTATTATTAAAAGAATACATCGTCATCAGCAAGGTGTATGAAATTGTAGCATACAAAGCTACCAGTCCTTTTTCTTCAATGCCCGGATTGTAAAAGGCCAATACATAGAACACCATGAAAGGAAGTGCTGTCCATAATACCCATGGACGATATTTTCCCCATTTCGTCTGAGTCCGGTCAGACAAAATACCGACAGTGGGATCTACAAACGCATCTACAATACGTGCTACCAACATGACGGTTCCTGCAATTGCTCCTTCCAGCCCAAACACATCCGTATAGAATTTGGTCTGGTAAATCATCATCATCTGGAATACCAGATTTGCGGAACAGTCTCCTAATCCATAGCCCACTTTCTCGGCCATGGATACTTTCTGATTCTGAATCTTACTCATATCTGTTTATTATTTTTCATTCTGTATTACTGCTTCCACCAGACGGGTAGCTGCTGTTTTTTTATCCAAAGGGTGAATGTCATTCCATTCTCCCGTATCACTATTCTTTATCAGTGTAACGTGTGCATTCTCACGGGCTGTTTTCGCCTGCTGTTTTCTCAACTCAGCCCATGCTGCTCTCCCCGGATCATCCGGTGCCAGAAAATCAGCTAATTCAATGATATAAAAAGGAAGATTTTCATCTTTGAAAAGTGTTCTCCAGTCGGCTATCAATGCACTGAGCAAAGACGAATATTCGCTCCAACGGCCCACATTTGACTCTCCCTGGTACCACACCACTCCTTTGAACGTATAATGACGTAATGGATAAATCATCCCATTATACAAGCCAACAGGAGTGTAATGAAAGGCTGTAGAAGAAGGAGAAGGGGGCATCACCGTACCTATTTTGTGCTTCCATCCCCCTTCCAGATTTACTTCTTTCCCGTCACAAATCAACTTATAAGGCTTTTCCTTTACAAAAGAAGGACGTCCTCCATAACTAAACAACCGTACAGTAAGTTGATTTTTTCCCTTCTTCAACAATTTGGAAGGTACTTTATAAATACGAGGAGGATACTGATACGAAACAGTGCCGACGAAATGTCCGTTTACAAACACAGAGTCTGCATCCACAATGCATCCTAAACGTAAAACGGCTTCTTTCCCACTCCAGTCCTCTGGTACAAAAAAGTCCTTCCTGAACCAATGAACTCCGTTCAAAGGACGGCCATTACGAATGGCCCAGTTATCTGAAAACATATCTACCTTTTCCCAATCCGAATCATCATAATCCTCCGCATACCAGGGTGTCACACCATGAAGTCCTGCATCAGACTTATACAATACTTTATTCCATGCCTGTTGATGCAGCCTTTCAGTTTCTGTTATCCGGGAAACTAATTCTGTATCCTCATACAAGGCCTTCTGATGTACATACTCCGGAAAATTTTGCAATCCTTTTTCACTAACCCAAGCTTCCACCGGAGTACCTCCCCAACACGCATTAATAATACCTACCGGCACATTAGCCTTTTCTTCCAGCAACCGGGAAAAGAAATAACATATCGCAGAAAAATCTTTTACATTTTCGGTCGTCATCGGACGCCAGGTTACAGGACGAATATCTTCTTTCTGTTGAGAAAAATCATACGAATAAGGAACTTTCACATATCGAACAGAGGTATTTTCATATCCTTCTATCTCATCTGCATATTTATCCATTACTCGATTAACCGGAAGTTCCATATTAGACTGACCTGAACATAAAAAGACATCTCCTACGAGAATATCATTTAAAACAATGTCGTTAATTGTCATAGAGTAAGGTCCTCCGGCTTTCATGGCAGGCAGTGTTACAGCCCATTTCCCATTCTCATCCGCCGTTACCTTATATTGTTTCTTATGAAACTTTACACAAACCTTCTCAGACGGATCAGCCTTACCCCATATTGTTAACGGAGCATTTCGCTGCAACACCATACCGTCTGATACCAGCACCGGTAAAACCACCTTTGCAAAAGCTCCAAAATCACAAGAAGCAAGCAAGGCTAAGCCTAATAAAAAACGTTTAATAATAAAATGTGTTTTCATATACTTTTCATTGTATTTTTCATTGATTTTTCATTGTAACAAAAATAGGGAAAGGTTATTAATACGTATGTCCGACAGGATACCAAGCTTACATCTATGGTTACATTTCATTTTCTATTGTAACAAAAAGCATATGTATATGTTACACCATCTCTACAATAAGGGTATTAACGTCCACATACACTGCTTATTTTAAGCACCGCCCTATACCAGAAACTCTATAAAAAGTATCTATTTAATTCCTTTACTTTTCATTGAGAAATGAAAAAAAAGAATTTACTTTGCATCACTAACAATACGTACATTTCAACAAACTTATCCATTAGGGAAATAACCAAGTGTAAACTTATGATACAGATAATGAAAAACAAAACCTTTATTTTAATCATCTTTCTGTGTTTTCTACCTCTTTTTTGTAAAGGACAGTTTTGTAAGTTATATTCAACTCATGGAGATATATCCAGCAGTATGATTAACCATATATACCAAGATTCCAAAGGATATATATGGGTGTCTACAGAAGATGGATTAAACAAATACGATGGCGCCAAATTTGTTAATTACAAAAATCATTTCAATGATTCTACTTCATTGCTTGGGAATCATGTATACAGAACATTTCAGGACGCCAAAGGCAATTTGTACGTACTTTCAATCAAAGGACTTCAGATTTACAATTATAAATCAGATTCTTTCATTACAATTAATAAATCCAACTCAAGTTATGAATACAACAATAAAAGTATTGCACAGCTCAGCGACGGCAGCATATTAATAGGAACAAGTGGGTATGGCATCAAAGAACTATCTTTTAACGATAGTGGAAATTTTCAAGTTAAAGATTGGAATACATCTTTAATTGGACATACTATCAATGATATCATGGAAGACCATAAGGGGAATATATGGATTTGTACGGAATACCATGGAGTGGTCAGAATTGACAAAAATAAAAAAATTCATCACTATACTCTTGGAAAGCCTTATGGAAATCAATTTATCAATTGTTGTACAGAAGACTCAAATGGCAATATATATGCAGGAACCAGCGGACGAGGAGTATTTATATACAATCAAGAAGATGACACCTTTCATCAAATATTTCATTCCAGTTTCCCCATTAAAGTATTTAAGCAGAATAATAATCTCATGCTGATTGGTATTGATGGAGAAGGAATTGTAGCTTATGACATTTCAAAAAAATCCATAGCCAACACGGATTTTTACATAGACAACATAAACATCAAGAAAAGCAAAGTACATTCTTTGCTGACAGACAGCAGCAATAATCTTTGGATTGGTATCTACCAGAAAGGAGTAGCATTTATTCCTTCACAAGCGAATATGTTTAACTACATCGGAAACTTCTCATCTATCCGAAATTACATAGGAAGCAATTGTATTACAGCTTTGTGCGAAACCACAGATAAGGGTAAACTAATTGTAGGTACAGACAATGATGGTATTTATTTATTAGACAAAAACTACAACTTTATTCAACATCTAACTCAAGATAAAAACCCGGATGTTCCTCCTACCGTCATGTGCCTTTTTGAAGACTCCAATAAAAAGGTATGGATAGGTTCATACCTTAGTGGAATATCTTTATTCGATTCGCAAACAAACAAACTTTCAAAAACTTCACTGCGAAATAATGAAGGGAATGAAATAACAAAAGTATATAGATTCGTAGAAGACCCTCATAAAAGATTGTGGATAGGCACAATGGGAACAGGGCTTTATTATGTAGATTTACCAGCTTCATCGGCTTCTTATAGTGACCTGAAAGTACATCAGGCTCTATCAGAGAAAGAAATCAATCAATGGATTAATACTTTATTGTATATTCCAAACGGACGATTGTATATAGGTACTTATGATGGTATTAAATGCATAGATACTGAGAAACTCAAAGTCGTAGGTAAGGAAAAAGTGCTCATAGGCTTAAGTATAAATACCATTGCACAAGGGCCAGACGACCATATATGGGCAGGAACCCCGGAAGGAATTTATGTAATGGATTATAATTTGAATATAATTGAGAAATTTACAACTCACAATGGACTCCCCAATAATCTGATCTCATCAATCATTGTGGATAAAAACAAGGATATATGGGTAAGTACAAGTCAGGGAATTGCCAAATATAATTCACACAACAAATCGTTTATTCCTTTCTTTGCATCAGACGGATTATACAATAATGAATTTTCAAGAAATGCCTATTGCATATCTCCCGACGGAAAAATTCTGTTTGGAGGAACCAATGGTATTGTCTTTTTTAACCCGAATGACATCGAAACACAGAAGTTTCAAAGCAATATAAGAATTACCGGTTTCTATCTGCATGATAAAGCAGTCAACGAAATGACTCAATCCGGAAGTTATCATGTGATAGATAATGATATATTTCATACCAAAGAAATCAATCTGTCCCACTATGACAATTCGTTTTATATAGAATTTGCTACAGACAATTTCATTTCCCCACAAAACTATTTATATTCCATGAATAATGGAACATGGAACTCTTTGCCCAAAGGAAGCTCCCGTGTTTCCTTCAGTAATCTTCCTGTAGGAAAATACGAATTTAAAGTAAAAGCAATCAATGGCACTTCTGAATCTAAAATAAAGACAATAGTCATTAATATACATCCTGCATGGTACAACTCCGGTCTGGCATGGGTTATCTATATCTTAATCATCATTAGTATAATAGCCATCTTTATACATCAGGCTAAAGAAAAATACAGAGTAAGACAGGAGATGCTAAAGCACAAACACTTGGAAGAGATTAATGAAAGTAAATTACAGTTCTTCATTAATATTTCTCACGAAATCAGAACTCCGATGTCTTTAATTATCAGCCCATTACAGAAATTAATATCTACAGATAATGACAGCGAAAGACAAAAAAGCTATTCATTGATAGAACGTAATGCGCAAAGAATTCTAAACCTGATCAACCAATTAATGGACATCAGAAAGATAGATAAGAACCAAATGAAGCTAAGTTTCACAGAAGTGGATTTAATCAGCTTTATCAATGACATAAAAAATACATTTGCATATCAAGCAGCTGCTAAAGGAGCTAAATTAAACATTATAACCCAAATGGAGAGCCTGAAAGTTTGGCTGGATCCTAATAACTTTGACAAAGTAATCTTTAATTTACTCTCAAACTCCTTCAAACATATCCAGAATGAAGGAGAAATCAACATATATATCAACTCCGTCAATAACTCTTCAAATGTTTATCCATTGAATAACTATGCAGAAATCATTATTGAAGACAATGGAACCGGCATAAAGGAAAGTGAGATGGAACGTATTTTTGAAAGATTCTATCAAATAAGCGATGACCGGTCACGAAGCAAAGGAACCGGAATCGGACTTCATCTATCTATGTCGCTCATAAAGATGCATCATGGTACTATCACGGTCAAGAACAATGAAAACAAGTCCGGATGTAGTTTTACCATCCATATTCCATTGGGATGTAGCCATCTGTCAACCGAAGAACTTTATCAGAATAGTAATAAGAATATTTCAGAGCAACCATCCATTGAAGATCAGCCTCTGCAACATATTCCGGCTTCTATTGAAGAAAACGAAAATAGCGAAGACGGCACTAAAAAAGTAATCAGGAAAAAGCATTCTATATTAATTGTAGAAGATGAAGATGAGATACGAAATTATCTGCTCACTGAATTAGGAAGTCATTTCCGTGTGTTAAGTTGTAGCAACGGGAAGGAAGCACTCGACCTTATTATGCACCACATGCCTGATTTGGTTCTAAGTGACATCATGATGCCGGAAGTAAACGGTATCACGTTGCTTCGTAAATTAAAGCAGAATATCAAAACCAATCATATCCCGGTAATCCTTCTTACCGCCAAAAACAGTGAAAAGGATTATATCGAAGGACTTTCCCTAGGGGCAGACGCCTATATAGCCAAACCTTTCAACCTGGATATTTTAATAACAACTATTGAAAACCTGATTAAAAACAGAGAAATATTACGCAATAACTTTAGCGGAAAACAAGAACAAAACGACAATATTGAAGTGGCACAACCTCAGTCTGCAGATGAAAAGCTGATGCAAAAGGTTCTAAAAGTAATCAATAAGAACCTGAATAATCCAGATTTAAATGCAGAAATGATTGCAGCCGAAGTGGGTATAAGTCGTGTACACCTATACAGAAAACTAAAAGAACTGACCAACCAGTCTACCCGGGATTTTATCAGGAATATCAGACTGAAACAAGCAGAAATCCTGCTGAAATCTGAAAAGAATTACAGTATGTCTGAAATAGCCCAACTGGTAGGTTTCAACAATACAACTTACTTCTCCAATGCATTCAAAGAATTGTACGGAGTATCCCCCAGTAAATATACGGAACGCTGTAAAGAAAAAGAAGAGGAGAAGAAAGATGAATAAAAAGAGAGGAGATAGACGGGGTTGACCGAGTCTATCTCCTCTCTTCGTATAATACCCTATTACTTACTCTTTTTCAAAAGTTCAAGCATAGTAAAGGCATATCTCTTGCCAAGTTCTCTATAGCCAGCTGCACTAAAATGCAATCGATCGGATACGGCCTCACATCCTTCAGAAGAAACCACATGTACTACAGGAATCGGTTCAGGTAATTTCTGAATCACCGGATTCATCGATGCACAAGCTCCCCCTTGCCCTTCAGAAACAAGCTCACCAACTAAAAGAGGCAATGAGTTAGGCTGCAAACCAAGGTCTGAAAGAATATTATCGTATACTTTTTTTACCTTCATCGGCCAATCCGGATCTCCGGTATTGGATTCTCCTTGATGAAGAAGTATACCTTTTATAACTCCACACCGAGAAGCTTGTTTAGCAAGCTCGATTAATCTGGCATAAGGATTTCCATCATACTCAGCGACCATATTTTTTAACCAGTCTGGAGATCCGGCCACATACGATGCATAATTATCCTTATCAAATAATTCTATTCTACATCCTCCCACAGCCACATTAATAACACCTATTTCGACATCAGCTGGAAGGCTATCTGCCAATGTTCGTCCAAAATAGTCTGCTGGAGTTAAACCCGTTCCACATCTTGCCAAAGGAGGAACAGCAGTGTACCACTTACCTTTTTCCCGTCCTAAATCCGGGCAATCTACAGCTTGAAGCACCTTGAAACGCGGAGTTACATTCACCGTATCACACGCTTCTATTTTTGCATTTCCCTCCATATTCGACTGTCCTAAACAAAGATAGATATGAAACTTCTCATTCACCTTCTCGGTTCCAGTCTGAGCCTGTGCAGAAACAGGTCCCAAAGACAAAGCCATCAATGATGTCAATGTCACAAACATTCTTTTCACTTCCATTAGTTCAAAATTTATATTCAACAGTTATCTCTATTTATTTTTATCAAAAAGCTATTTTTAACTCCTCACCCTTATAGACTACAGACTTTTCTGTTACGTTCGATTTTACATCTGAGGACAAAGCTATTTTTACAATCTTAAGGTTCCGCACCGGTTCCATCCCCTCATACTGACCACTCCGTTTACCAATAATCAAAATGGAATGCGCATCATCCCCAAACAGACGAATGCAAGAATATCCTCCTTTTTGATAGTTGTAGTCTGTACCTTCATCCTCATACAATTGATAGGCTCCATCTGTTCCTGCATAAACACGTATCTCCAAATCTGATTTCAAGGCTTTCTGCGCATTTTCTGCATATCCTGATGACAAAGGCAAGACAGTGCCAGCCTTGACAAATACAGGAATGTAGTCCGGAGAGACTGAAGTCTGAATCCAACCCGTTGACATATACTGATTGTCATGGAAATCATACCATCCACCCTGAACGGCAGGCAGGTATGTCTTCCACACGACAGGTCCCTCTTCCACGATAGGAGAAACCAGCAGAGACCGACCAAACATATATTGATATTTCAAAGATAAAGCTTGAGTATCCTGAGGGAAATCCATCATCAGAGGACGTAACATCGTACCATTTCCCAATGAGACACATGCTGCTTCAGAATAGATATATGGTAAAAGGCGGTAACGCAGCTCTAATGATTTACGAGCCATATCCGTCACTTTATCTCCATAATTCCAAAACTCCGTATTGGTCATATACCCATGTACACGCATCAAAGGTAAAAAGACAGAAGTCTGAAGCCATCTGGAAAAACGCTCATGAAAATGTGCATCTGTATACTGTGCATCGCCCGGACGAAAGAATCCTCCAGCATCATAAGTCCACCAAGGCAGACCACAAACAGAAATACCCAGTCCTGCAACAATCTGACGACGAAATGTATCCCAGTCATTCCCGACATCTCCAGACCAAGTAGCAACCCCATATTGCTGAATGCCAGGAAATCCGCTACGGGTAAGCAGAATAGTTCGAGAAATAGAATCACGTTGTTTTCCCTCATCAGTGGAAAGACCTCGTAAACCTTCATATATCGTTTTGTTGACCACAAGTGGATACACATTCCGGAACACTTCTCCGGGGAAAGTGGAATGGTTTACCCTACGTCCTACCAAATCGTCATTTTCCGGCTCCGTTGCATCCAGCCACCAAGCATCTATTCCTATCGGAAGAACCAGACTATCCCGAAAGTTCTTCCAATAAAAAGAAGCAGCTTCCGGATTAAAAAAATCAACCCAAGGAGTACCTGGTATGTAATAAGACTTATCAGCTAAACGTTTTCCTAACACAGAATTCTGGTCCACTTTCGACCAAACCGACAACATCAATCTCATGCCCATCCGGTGAAGACTGTCGGTCATCTCCCGAGGTGCAGGATAATCTGTCTCGTCAAAACGCATGGCATTCCATCCATATTTTCCCCAGTACTGCCAGTCCTGTACCATCAAGTCAACCGGCAATTTTTTTCTTCGAAACTCGGAAGCCGTTTCCAGAATCTCTTTTTGAGAATGAAAACGTTCCCGGCAATGAATGTATCCCAAAGCCCACGCAGGCAACATAGGGACTTCTCCTGTCGCTTCCCGATAAGAAGCAATCACTTCATCGGCTGTTCCTGCAAAGAAAGTATAATCTATTCCATTCGATACCGGAGAGCGAAAAGTAGTAGTTTCATCTACTTTTCTAAAATACACTCTAGGTGCATCCTCATTAGTCAATTCGGCCCTTAAATTATGCTCTCCCGCTTTTAAATCTACCAATATGGAAACTGTAGGTGGCAACCAAAGATTATTCATGTCGACTACCGTATGCCCATCAATTGCCAGATTATGTCTACGCGCCATTACACTTCCCACATCCAGCATCAAAGCATACTGTCCGTCTGATTCTACTTTCAACTTACCCACAAATACATTACTTTCACGCACTTCCTCCTTCCCCCCTTCAGTAGAAGTCACATTCACGGTTACTTTATTTCCTCCCAAACCTGTTTTCTGAAGTGCAACTACCGAAGAAGCAGGATTAAAATCTGTCAAACCATAATTATTCCACAAAAGTCCGTATCCTTTATTCGACATCACAAAAGGAATGGCTATCTGTGTATTAACCTGGGTCAGTCTTCTGGTTAAACCACGCACATTCAAATAACCATCCTGAAACTGTCCTAACCCGTAAAGACACTCATCAAACGGAGAATGAAAAGTCTGCGTAGAAACATACGTTTTTTCCCCTTGCACAGAAGAAGACTCTATCAGACTCGCCTCCTCTCCTACTATTTCCTTGCCACCAGAAGAAAAGAACGAAATCCGTCCGTCAGATACAGAAAACCTGACATTCAAATTCTTTAAAGACAAAATATAACCATCCTTCTCCTTTTTCAGTACATAATCAGGAACCTTCTTTGGAAGATATACTAATTCTGGAACTTCATGAGCTATACCCATGCTTCGAGTCACTCTTACAGCGTTGTTGGTCAGCGGACGAAGTTTCAACAGAGTGTCTGCTAATCGAAAAGTAACCTGCTCTGTCTCCTGCTTTTCCAACGTCCATTCCTGCAACTCATTAGCAGACGAGAGGCCGGGATCATTCCCGGCCAAACATTCTCCTCTCCACCCTACACAAGTGAAAACGGATAATAAAAATAAATTAACCCTGTTCATAGCATACGCAATATCATCAGTAATTTAGCTTCCAATAATCACAATAAGCCAAATCTTTCGGAACCTTTCCCTTAAAAATAAAATACAAGTCGTGTACACCTGTTACCTGTGGAATCTGTTCTTCCATCATCCGCCAACGATCACTTCCCCCAGTTCGTGGTACTTTAATCTTAGCTAACACCTGTCCGTCCAGCCCGTCAAGACGTACTTCCATAACAATTTCCGCATTGTGAGTGGTAGACAAACGAGCAGAAAAACGAGAAGGAGCTTTCTCACCGAAATCAACAGCCCGTACTTTCGTATAAGCTCCATCTGCTAAGGCTGTAATAAAGACACCTACCTGAGGATTATAAGCGCTCTTCATCTTTTCTGACCATGCCATTGTTTCCGCTTCCACCTTCTGGTACGGACAAAGAGGTTTTAAACTCTTCGTAACACCCTCTTTCACCATCTTCATGCAAGGAATTTTTCCATCAGACTGGAAATCAAGTTCCCTAACACACACAGAACGAGTAAAGCCACTTCCACCAGGAAGAGAAGCATCGTGATAAAACAAATAAGTTTTTCCTCTGAAATCGGCAATTCCAGGATGATTGGTAAAACTTCCTCCTTCTGTAGCCATCAAAGTACCTCCATACTTCCACGGGCCTTCCGGACTTTCAGCTGTAGCATACGCTAAATGTTCAGGAACCGGTCCTCCAGCATAAAAGAGGTAATACATTCCCTTACGTTTATACAGCCACGGAGCCTCTTCATACAAAGTAGGACGTTGTGGATCTCCCTCCCTGCGTCCAAAAGCTTCCGGCTTCATCGGTACCGCATGTATCTCCCCTTTATAAGATATCATATCCTTATTCAGCTTCACATAATAGCAGTTCGGATTTCCCCAATAAAGATAAGCCTGTCCATCTTCATCAATGAAGACCGTAGGATCTATATTGCCATAATCAGCTCGTACCAAAGGAGCTCCTATCGGATCATAAAAAGGCCCGTAAGGACTATCAGCCACAGCTACTCCAATAGCCGTTTCACCTTTACGGTCTGTCACAGGCACATACATATAAAATTTACCACCACGTTCAATACACTGGGCAGCCCATGCATCTCCACCTGCCCATTCAAATGTCTTGAATGACAAAGGAGTGGGATGTTCGGTCCAGTTCACCATATCATCCGTGGAATAAAGTTTCCAGTCGTTCATGGTAAACCACGTAGAACCGTCTTCATCGTGACTTGTATAAAGGTACAGCTTGTCATTGTATACCATAGGAGCCGGATCAGCCGTATAAGATGTTTGGATAATGGGGTTTTGTGCATTTACTGCCAAACCAGACAACAAAACCACTCCCTGCATAATTCTGCACCATCGAATATTTAGTAAAGACAACTTTATATCTTTTCTTAAAATCTTTTTTATCATATATACTCTATTTATGCTGTAAACTAATATCAGAATTTCCAGTAATCCAGTTCAAATAAATCCTTATTATTCTCTCCTTCAAAACTAAGGTACAAATCATGTATGCCACTGACTGCATTGACCTCACAAGAATAAAGTTCATACTTAGATGTTTCATTTCCCTGCGGTATATTCACGTTTCCCACAATCTTTCCATCCGGAGCATCCAAACGAATTTTCAGATTTCCTCCCTCAAGAGGCAATGCGGAAACTTCAAAACGGCGAGCTTTATTCTTTTCAAAGTTCACTCCACGTACACAGATGTACTCTCCATTGTTCACATCTACCACCGAAAGAGACTTATCTGCATTCGGAGCAGTTTTCAATCCATATCCCCAAGCCATAGTTTCAGCTTCTACCTTACGAAACGGATTAAAAGTACCGATTTGCTCCAGCTTGGTATCCGCCCAATAAGGTACTTCTTGAATAGTTCCATCTTCATTATAGTGCATTTCTGCCACTGACACCGAACGGCGTTCATAGTGAGTATTCGTTTCCAGTTTTAACAAATCATAATTCAACCCAAAGACATACGATTTCCCCTTATAATCCATAATACCAGGATGATTGCCTCTGGTTCTCTCCGTAGGGCGCATAATGTATCCTTTCGTTTTCCATGGTCCTGTAGGACTATCACTCATTGCATACCCTATTCCCTCCGGACAACAGGTAGAAGCAAAAGCCAAATAATAATGTCCATTACGTTTATAGAACCACGGACCTTCCTGATAATGCTCCGGAGTTTCTTTTAGCTTTACAATATCTCCTGAATATGAAATCATGTCTTCATTTAATTTCACATAATAACAATTGGGATTTCCCCAATACATATAAGCTTGCCCATCCTCATCGATGAACACGGTAGGGTCAATATCATCCCAATGTTCTTTCTGCCATACAAGAGGCTTTCCAAGAGGATCCTTAAATGGTCCATAAGGACTGTCGGAAACAAGCACACCGATTCCATTTCCATGAATCGGACAATACATATAAAACTTACCATTGCGCTCAACTACCTGTTCAGCCCAAGCTCCATTATCACGCTTCACCCAATCAAAGCTCTTGAGAGAAGCAACAACCCCATGATCAGTCCAGTTAACCATATCGGTAGAAGTATACAACAACCAATCCTGCATTTTAAACCCTTCGGCATCATCTTCATCATGCGTCGTATAAAGAAATACCGTATCATTGTATACCATCGGTGCCGGATCGGCAGTATATTTCGTTTGAATAATAGGTCGTTGAGCATTTACATTCAGACAATTCAACAGTCCACAACCACCACACAGTAACAAAATCTTGCTAATATTCATAATATTCAATATTTAAGTTTATCAAATTCATTTCACTTTACCCACCTAAAGAATCAAATCTTTTTTATTCATGATTACTTCCGGGTAATCACTACACCTCCATTTTTAGGAATAGAAAGATTCAAAGTCTGTTTCTTGCTGATAAGCTGTTCCTTGACTGAGCCTGCCAGTTTATCATTATCTTCATACAAATTGACGATTTCTCCTGCTGCAAACAAAGTTGAAACATCTATCTTTAATTTAATAGTTTCATCCTGTGCATTAATTCCTGCCACGTACCATTTACCAGCATGTTTACGTGCCATCACAATATATTTTCCAGGATAACCGTCTATAAACTTCACCTCATCCCAAGTAGTAGGCACTTTTTTCATGAAATCCACGACCCAAACTGGAGCGTCAGTTAGGTTATTAGGTGCCAATGCAAAATGCTGCACCGGACTCTGAAACAATACTGCCGTAGCCAATGCAAATACATCGGACGTAACTCTCAGCCGTCCCCCCGGTTCATTTTTCGCATTATAATATTTGTTCAAAGTACTTCCTCCGAAATCCATACTCCCAATCGTATTACGAACAAACGGATGGATACATGCATTGAAAGCTTCTGCATCGCAGCTTCCCTGAGAGAAATTCATGTTTTCACTGGCCAATACCGCTTCACTGGCCGCATAATTAGGATACATACGTTCCCATCCACGCGGAATGGTACATCCATGAAAAATAACCAACAGTCCATAATCGTTTGCGTCAGCTAAAATGTCTTCATAAAGCTGCATGGTGACCTGCTTGTCACTACCTATGAAATCGACCTTAATACCTTTGATACCTATACGTTGCATCCATTTCATTTCTTTCCGACGCTCAATGATATTACTCATTTTTCCACGAGGTCCTTGAGGGGCATCATTCCAATATCCATTGGAGTTATACCACAAATATAGCCCTACATTCTTCTGTTTGGCGTAGGCAGCCAGCTCTTCTATCTTATCATAACCTACCTGTGTATCCCAAAGCGCATCTACCAGCACCGTACGATATCCCATAGCTGCACAAAAATCTACATAACGCTTTTGGTCATCCATATTCATACTGGCATCTCCGGCAATAATCCAGCTCCAAGTTCCACAACCGTATTCTGCGGTATAGTCTTTCGACGGTTCATATAACGGCTCTACCACATCAAACGGTACAGTTGTTTCTACAATAGGAGCCAGTGTAGAACCCAAGGTTATAGTACGCCAAGGAGTCTTACCCGGCAATGCAATTCCCGGAGAAATCGTGCCATTGCCGTTAAATTCACCTTCCTGCGGAAAACCAATGGTATACACCCCATCTTCATGCCCCATCAAACGACTACCGCAATAATAACTGTTTACTCCAGTTTCAGAAATTAAAATCCAACCTTTATCTAAATTTTTAAACAAGCAAGGGAATGTATATCCTTCTCCCCAACCATTTTTTCCCATCGTATCATCTACTGTATATGGAGTTTCATAGCTGGGAGAAGTTCTGGCGAAACCACCCATCGGTCCGCTTTGTGGACATAAGAAAGTAGTCGTACCTTCCGGCATGACAAACCCCGTAGTTTCCTGCTGTATCACACAGCACAAAATATCCTTCTTAGGATAAACGGTATATCTAAAAGCCACGTCATTATTACTTACCCGAAACTCCACATCAAAAGCAGTTCTCCCTTCCTTTGTAAATGGAACGACTACTGATTCAGCCGCATACTCCACCTTACTTTTTTTTATGTTCGGTAAACGGTAGTTCTTCCGGATAGAGGTCTCCTTGATTTCACTACCGAGTGATAAAGAAGATGTAAAATCACCAATAGTAGTCTTCATACCCAACGGAGATTTCTCAATAAAAGTTACTCCATCATAGAATACCTGATAAGAAGGAATTCCACCTTCATCTGACACTACTACCTTCAAACGTCCATCAGGACTCAGCACCTCTTTTTCACTTGCATATAAACTTGTCATACAAATCATCGCAGTAAACGATGACAATAATACACGTTTTATCATAGACATTAGTTTTATTGTTATGTTTCCCTTTTAGTGCAGATAAAACGACTAAAAGGGAAACGTAATATTACACATCATTCTGTAAGCAGGCGCAACATAAAGATTCCACCAGCCACACTATTTTTCTCACTCCTAAACATGACTTCAATCTGATTCTTTCCTTTTACCAAAGTTTCGGGCAATTTATATTCCACATCCACAAACTCTTCCTTGTTCCATTTACCCACGATATTCTCAGTCGCCACGACCGTACCATCGACCACAATTTCAAATTTCCGATTGCCTTGTTCATAACCCCAATAAGTAGCCATAAGGGAAAGAGGCTGTTTGCCGTTGGTAGAAAGTGTATATTTGAAATATCCTCCATTACGAGCATCTCTCCACTTCTTACCTTTCCACATTCCTGTTTCAGAGTTTTCCTTTTTCATCTTATGATCTACTTCCGGTTGCTGTTCACCTACACTTACAGCATCCACCGTACGGGCATCCAACGCCATCAACCGTTTTTCCTCTTCTTGTGTGCGTTTGGTGTACGCACTATATCCATCAGAAGTCATACACAACCAATACATCATATACCGACAGTCATGCAGACGACAGAACGGTTCCAGCACCAGTCCGTCAAACTTCGGGTCATTGAATATGCCTGAAAGTTTATAACGCAATGTATTACCTTTCATCGGTTTCAAGCTGTTCAAATAACCAGTCACAATTTCTTTAGTTCCTATCAAGACCGGAGTTTCACTCAACGGAACCAACTTACCCGAAGCAATGTGTCCCCAACGGCCATCATTCGCAACCAATCCGTCCAAATTTTCTGTACCAACCGATGCCCCCATCAGGATAGGACCACGCATAATGGCCACAAAATCATCTTCTCCTTGAAGGGTTTCCAAACGCATTTTCATGGGCAAGGATACTTCCACCTTATCACCATCTTTCCATTTGCGATCAATGCAGATATAAGACGAACCAGCAACCTTCTCCGAAACATCTACTACCTTACCATTGCATTTTACTTCATACCCTTCTGTAACCCATGCCGGACGTCTTAGCAACAACTTAAAATGACACGACTCTCCACTTTTTAATTTTACTGTAAGTCGAGACGTTTCCTCATCAGGAAAGTTTGTTTCCTGTGTAATCGTGACCTTCTCCTGCTCCCAATTCAGCCGCGAAGAAATGAAAAGATTGACAAACAATGAGTCCGACGAATGAGTATAGATGAACTCACCATATTTCCCGTGATTCTCCATTCCGGTTCCTACACAACACCACATAGCGCTGTTAGGTTTTGAATACACTCGATAATGTGCCGGTCGAGCTGAAGTAAAATATACATAACCACCATGCTTTGGATGCTGTGTAGATAAAATATGATTGTATAACGCCTTTTCATAAAAATCGACGTATACAGCCTTTCCTGTCATCCGGAATAAACCTTCCGTAAGTTTCAGCATATTATATGTATTACATGATTCAGGGCCTTCTCTATCTTCCACATGACTTCTAAAATCATCCATAGATGAAAAATATTCCCTCCGACTATTCCCTCCTAAAGCAAGAGAGCGCTTACATGCCACAATATTCCAAAAGAAATCAGCTGCATCCATATATTGATTATCCCCACATACCTCTGCAATACGTTGATATCCGATAACTTTGGGAATCTGTGTATTCGCATGTATATTGTCCAGATTATCCTTATGAGCTACCATACTATCAAATAACCATCTATGAGAAAAACGTTTAGCTGTAGTCAAATATTTTTTCTTACCCGTAATCTGGTATGCATCGGCAAAAATTTCATCCATCCCACCAAATTCATTAGCCAGCATCTGTTCCATCTGATTATCCGAAAGTCCTTCTGTAACAGAAACTCCCCAGTCACATAATCTCAAAAACATATCCAACGCTTCCTTATTACCCGTATACATCCAAGCATCCCTCAAACCAGCAAAGATTTTATGTACGTTATACCATGGAGCCCAATATTTCCAAATTGACTCTACTTTCCCGTTTTTAATATCTGCCCATAGTTCTTTTCCATTAGGAACACCTCCAATATAACCGTCACCATTACTTTCCTGACAACGTTTCAATTCACCTAACATGTATTCCATCCGCTTCCTGCATTCTTCATTGCCGGTCGCGGCATAATTCATAGCCATAGCCGATAAGTAGTGTCCACCTACATGTCCGTCAAGCCCTGCCCAATTAGGAAATGGCTCCGCTTTTAAGGGTAACCCTGCTTCTTTAAGAAATGGAGCCAGAAGCCGGTCTACATCATATTCCATCAGCACCTTCAGATTTAATTCCTGTGCATGTTTAAACGGTCCGTCAAGTAACTCCACATCGCCTAAAGGAAAAGTATTCTTATATAATCTATCTTGAGCCTGGATATCAGGAGAAATGCCATTCAACATCATCAAAAGTATTCCTCCTGCAATAAAATTCATTCTCATAGTCACAATCTTTATTAAAGTATACAATGCGCTATTCTTTATTTCTTAATGTGTTTATAATTAAAGAAGTCGATATCAACAAAACCACCCAGACTCTTTGTCGCATAATTAAACAAAGCAAACTTAGTGCCCATAAAGAAACGACGATAATCAAAAATCATCTTAAAATCAGTTCCGATTTTCTTCCAGTCTTTATTATCGTAACTATAATAGAATGAAACTATATCCTTATTCAATCTGAAGTCCCCATCCAAACGAAGGTATATCACATCCGATGTTAATTCCACCTTTTGAATTTCATTTCGATCAATGCCTGTTACAGACTTATTTTTATCATCCAATTTGACACTTTCTGTTTTCATAGTCAAATACTTCTGGCTTCCTTGACAAGTGACAGCTAAAATTCCAGCATCTCCATTAAATGCACTCAATCCGGCCACATCACCGTCCTTCATGCCCGAAAGGTCCATACAAACCACTCCAGAACATTTCGGCCCTTCCATACGTTGAGTTAAAGTATTAGGTGCCACAAACAAATTATCCACAACTCGTCCGGTCGTCAGCCGTAAATATCCCTTACGTGCATTCAATGACCAACATTCATTCATCGGATTATGATTCCACTGCCAGTTTAATTTTAGCTTTTCGCCACTAAAATCATCACTCACTACCAATCCTTCAGAAGAATATCCTTGTACAGGCTTAGACATTATAGCCGGCACATGTCCATTTTCATCTCCTAACATCGGCCAGCCGTCTACCCATCGACAAGGCATCACAGTCAACACACGACCTACCCCATTACGATCCTGAAAAATAACTCCATACCAATTTCCTTTTCCATCATCTACAATCGTACCTTGTGCCACGTACGGAAAACCAGCAAATGCATCTTCCAATATCACCTTTTTCTCATAAGGACCGGTAATTTTATCTGCCCGGTAACATACTTGTCTGCGTTTACCTCCTCGAGGCCATGAAATCATCAGCAAATAATACTTCCCATCGTGTTTTATCACCCTACTACCTTCCAGTAAAGCATTTTCCTCTTTATCTCTTTCGAATATCTTCATATCCACACCTCCCGGCATGACATCACTCAAATCCGGCTTCAGTTCACGCAACTGTCCGGTACCATAAAAGATATAAGCTTTCCCATCGTCATCAAAAAACAAAGACGCATCATGAAAATGAGGAATACGTGACGACAATGTCCATCCCTTTTTAGGGTCAGAAGTAGTATACACATATCCTTTGTAAGGGGTGTCATTCGGAGAAAAATAAGCATAATATGTTCCATTATGGTAACGCAAAGAAGTAGCCCACTGGCCACGTCCATATACAGTTCCTTCTTTCAAGTCATAATTCGGTTTATCATCCAACCGATCATACAGATAACTTACTATTTCCCAGTTGACCAAATCTTTTGAGTGCATGATCGGCGCTCCCGGAACCAAATGCATGGTTGTACTCACCATGTAAAAGTCATCCCCTACACGTATCACATCCGGATCAGGAACATCTGCCCAAAATACAGGATTAGAGAAAGTTCCATCTCCATTGTCACCACACTGGGCATTGACTACGTCAGGGCACACGCCTCCCATAGCCATTAACAGACAAGCTAGCAAAAAGTGTTTTTTCATGATTTTATTCTATTACAAATGATTCATTCTGTTAATTCTTTACTTTGCATACACGACATACCGCTTTCCCGGTTCTGTTTTCAAGTCATATTCATAGATTCTCTTTAGTTCAGGCTTTTCCGGATTCGAGAGTTTCTTCGATATTAAAGGTGAAGCAACTTCAGCCTGACAAAGTAATTCATTCGGACAATCCCCTGAAGCACGCTTCAAACCTTTGCCTTTCAAAGGAATATACGACCGTAAACGTATAGTTCCACCTATCCGCGAATAAATTACAGCCTTGGTAAGATGCACATTTTTCCAATCCATATCTACAACAAAACCTCCTCGTGCTACCAAGCCTTTTACATTTCCATCCTGCCATTCATCAGGTACGGCTGGAAGTAAATGCACTGCACCATCATGACTCTGCAAAAGCATTTCTGCCACTCCTGCTGTAAAGCCAAAATTTCCATCTATCTGAAAAGGTGGATGTGCATCAAACATATTGGGATACGTACGCCCTAAAGGATACTTACCTGCCAGACTGTCGCAAGGTAACAATGAAAGCATATTCCGAATGATATTATACGCATGATTTCCATCCAGCATACGTGCCCAGAAATTAATTTTCCAACCAATACTCCAGCCCGTAGCCATATCACCTCTTTGCAGCAATGTATTTTTAGCAGCCTGAAATAATTCTGGATGCCGGTAAGGAGAAATCTGATTACTTGGATACAGTCCATACAAGTGAGATATATGACGATGCTGGTCTTTCGGGTCATCCACATCTTCCAGCCATTCCTGAAGCTGATTATATTGTCCTATTTGCATAGGAGGCAACTGACTTATCAGAGACTGAAGAGAATCACAATATGCCTTGCTATCCCCTATAATCCGTGCAGCACGAAGAGTATTGCTCAATACATCAAAAGCTATTTGGTTATCCATCGTGCAACCGGCTACAATTGATACTCCGTTCGGTCCATGTTCCGGAGAGACAGAAGGGGCAGTCACTCTCCAACCATACCGAGGATGCTTAGTCATAAATGACAAGAGGAAATCAGCCGTACCTTTCAACACAGGATAATATTCACGAAGAAAATTCTTATCACCCGAATATAAATAATGCTGCCAAAGATGTTGAGCTACCCAGGCTCCTCCATTAGGCCACATACCCGCATCGGCAAAATCCACCGGTCCGGCAGCCCGCCAGATATCCGTGTTATGATGTGCCACCCATCCTTTGGCTCCATATAACACACGAGCTGCTTCTTTACCTGTTACGGAAAGTTCATGCGCCATCTGAAAAAATGGCACATGAGTTTCCGACAAGTTAGTCACCTCTGCCGGCCAGTAATTCATCTCCGCATTGATATTAATTGTGTACTTACTATCCCAGGGTGCATATAAATCCTTATTCCATATTCCCTGAAGATTAGCCGGCTGACTGCCTGGCTGCGAGGACGAAATCAACAAATAGCGCCCATACTGAAACATCAACGCAGCCAGTGAACAATCTTTTACCTTATTGAATTCGTTAATACGTACATTCGTTTCCTTCTTTGAAAATTCCGAAGATGGCAAATGTAAAGCCACTCTTCCAAATTGCGCAGAATAAATCGCCTTATGCTCGTCGTACAACTTTTTATTCTGTTTATCCCATGCCCCTTCAATGGCACAGCGTGCTTTAGCGTATGCATCTCCCGACACATCCTGATAATTCACAAAATTAGTTGCCGCACTGAGAAAAACGGTAGCCGAAGATGCACCTCTGACAGACAAGCGTCCATCTTTACATTCTATTTTTCCATCCGATTTCACACGCATCATAACCACTGCATGAAGTGCAGCTGGAATACCTTCATGCTCTGCTCCGTTACATTTCATTATAAGATAGTCTCCTTCGCTCTTTACCTCTGAAGTCAGCGGACAAGTATATCTCAAATCCACATCCAATTTCTTATTACCTTTATCTGTCGCCATTTCTACAACCATGACGTTATCAGAAAAAGACGTAAATACCCGACGGGTATATTCCACACCATCACACCGAAAACGTACTGAAGCCGTGGCATCTTCTAAATTCAAATCACGATAATAAGAATCAACCTTTCCCTCACAATTGAAATCCATCAAAAGACTCCCCAATGTCAAATAACGCATTCCATGATGCGATGTCATAAATTTTTCATCCAACAGCGTTCTGGCTTCCAAATTTTTATTCTCAAATATAAGCCGTCTTACCTCATCCAGATAGCCTGAAGCACCAGTTCTGTTATTGCTATATGGACCGCCGGCCCAGAATGTTTCTTCATTCAGTTGGATTTCTTCGTGATTTATTCCACCAAACACCATTCCTCCCAAATGTGAATTACCTACAGGCAATGCTTCCCACCAATTACGTGCCGGAGCAGAGTACCACAACTTCAAGTCCCCTGCACTGTTGGCAAACACACCAAGAATCGAAGTCGCCAGAAACACACATACGTACAGAAATTTCTTCATAGATGCCTATTCTTACAATTATTATTTACTGAATGTTCCTGAAACAAAAGGCAGACACAAATATAAAGCAGAATGCCAATATTCCCAATCGTGTCCACCGTCTCTTACCCTAAACTGACACGGTATTCCCGCTTTGCGCATGGCCTGAAAGAACTCGATATTTCGGTCAAGCAAGAAATCGTCATCTCCACAATCCACAAACCATCTCACTGATTTCAGTGTCTGAATCGTACCTGCATCTGCATTCGTCACACGCTTGATACAGCTCCTTTCTATCACAGCTCGTGTCAAAATAGCCAGCTTGCTGTCCGGATTATCAAAACGGGCTGCTCCTTCTTCCGGAATTGACATCAGCGCACTCATCGCATACACCGAAGCAAACTTATCTGCATGCCACAACCCATAGCCGGTAGCTCCTCCGCCTCCCATGGATAATCCGGCTACTGCACGATTCTCTTTATCCCCAATAACGTGATATTTATTTTCTACATAAGGCAGGAATTCCTCAAAAAAGAAATCTTCATAAAGCCAGCCAGGCATATTAAAGAAACCATTCCATATTTCCTTGTAAATATCACCACCAGCATCAGGCATCACAATAATCATCTCACGAGCTTCCTGTGAATATATCAAACGGTCGGCCACCTCCTGCACATGTCCGCGCCATACCCAGTCTTGATTAGTTTGCGACATTCCATGAAAAAGATAAAGTACTGGATATTTTTTTCCCGGAACTTCTCCATAAGATGGAGGAAGATACACCGAGCATGTTCTTTCTGCATTTAACTTTTTACTAAAGATTGTATCATTTACGACTCTGCTACGCGAAAATAACGATACGGGTATAAAGCATAAAACCCATAAAGCAATAAAAAAAGAATGTTTATCCATAGACTTAAAATTTAATCCATACAAAAATACGCACCAAGCATACAAATTACAATAAATTACGTTACCAGGACTTTCGTTCACGTTACACATAAGCGATATTGCATTTACAAAACGTACATTTTACATATACTCATATTACATTCTCATTTATATCAAACTAATAAACAAGAAATTACATAATCACGTATCCTATCGAAAAGAAAACAGTATCTCGTAACATAGAATAAAAGATATGCAACATGCCGTCACACATACCCCACACAAAACAAGTAAATTTGCCAATGAAAGATTACATAAATACTTCATTTAACCAACACAATCATTCAATTATTTACAACTAATTATTTAATCATGAAAAATCAATTTAAATTACTCACATTGGGAACACTAAGCCTCATCGCTGCCTCGTGTGGAAACAAGGTAACGATGCCCGATCCGGGTACTCCTGTGTTCACACAATTTACCTACACGGGGAAAGATGTAGTATATGAAAAGAATCCACTGGCAGAAGGAGAATTTTATAATCCTATACTACAGGGATGTTACCCGGACCCCAGCATTTGCAAGAAAGGAACCGATTATTACCTGGTATGCTCATCTTTTGCCATCAACCCCGGAGTACCCATTTTCCATTCTACGGATTTAGTAAACTGGAAACAGATAGGACATGTGCTCGACCGCCCTTCACAGCTAAAGGTAGAAGATTCTGGAATCAGTGCAGGTATTTACGCTCCGACTATCCGGTATAATCCACACAATGATACCTTCTACATGATTACAACTCAGTTCTCAGGAGGAATGGGAAACATGATTGTGAAAACCAAAGACCCGATGAAAGGCTGGAGCGACCCTGTCAAATTAAATTTTGAAGGCATTGACCCCGACATCTTTTTTGATGACAACGGAAAGGCCTACATTGCTCACAACGATGCACCCGAAAAGCCATTATACGAAGGACACAGAGTAATTAAAGTTTGGGAATACGACCTAGAAAAAGACCAGATTATTCCAGGTACAGACAAAGTTGTAGTGAACGGAGGAGTAGATTTGTCTAAAAAGCCTATCTGGATAGAGGCGCCACATCTTTACAAAAAAGATGGAAAATACTACCTGATGTGTGCAGAAGGTGGTACCGGAGGCTGGCATAGTGAAGTAATCTTTATCAGTGACAATCCACAAGGTCCTTTCAAGCCTGCTCCTGAGAATCCGATTCTGTCACAGAGACATCTGCCGGCTGAACGTCCGTTTAAAGTAGACTGGGCTGGTCATGCCGATTTGGTAGAAGGTCCCGACGGACAATACTATGGTGTATTTCTTGCCATCCGCCCGAATGAAGAAAATAGAGTAAATACCGGACGTGAAACCTTTATCTTACCCGTAGACTGGAGTGGCACTTTCCCTGTATTCAAAGGCGGTCTGGAGCCTATCCAGCCTAAACTGGTTATGCCACAAGGTGTAAAGAATGAAACCGGAAAAAACGGATATTTCCCCAATGGAAACTTTACATTTACAGAAACTTTCACCGGAAGTTCACTTGATTACCGCTGGGTAGGAGTCAGAGGGGCCAGAGAAGGATTCATTTCTACTACTGCAGAAGGGCTAACGATTACGCCTTATGAAACCAATATCAAGGCAGCTCTTCCTACTTCGACATTGTTCTATCGTCAGCAGCACATTAATTTCACGGCTACAACTACACTGAAATATGTTCCCCGTACAGAAAAAGACCTTGCCGGAATTACTTGCTATCAAAGCGAAAAATTCAACTATGTATTTGGGGTAACGAAAAAAGCAGAAGATAACTACATTGTACTGCAACGTACTGAAAAGGGAGAATCTTCGACCATTGCCAGTGAAAAGATTGAAGGAAACACTCCAATCAGTCTGCGCGTAACAGCCGAAGGAGATGAATACACATTCAGCTACTCTGTAAAAGATGACAACTACCAGACCGTAGGAGGAACCGTTTCCGGAGATATTCTTTCTACCAACGTAGCTGGCGGATTTACCGGTGCAATGATTGGTTTGTATGCTACTACTTCCAACGATGCGGAAGCTTTATAATCAAAATTAGTAACCACAAAGAGTATAAGAAATATCTTCTATACTCAAAGAAAAGAGGCTGCTTAAAAGCAGCCTCTTTTTATTCTCATCATTTAACATGTATGACAAACCTTCGATACCCAGTAAGACTAGGAACACCATCATCATTTAATTCTAAAATTAAATGAAAATCTTTACCTGTAGCATCTTCAGGAATGTGTAACACACACATTCCTTGCTTGTCAGACTCAATTTCTACCACACCTTTATACGTACCAGGCTCCTCATACACATACCAATTATAATATAAATTATTTCCATCAGGGTCATACGATGAAGAAGCATCCAACTGCAATACTTCCCCAGCCTCAACTGTTTTACTAGAAAAATTAAATGTTGAATCATTCTCAAAGACAACGACCGGATGATGATTAGCATCCGAAAATTTATCTGTAGTAGCCCAACACATCCTCGCAGCAAAATCATTCAAAATATGCTGTCGCCATTTATTAATGGCAGCAATACCCTCGGACGTACTAGCATGCATAAAATAGGGATCATAAATTTTCTCACTCTTACCTGATTTTTCAATAAAATCCATTCCTCGTATACCTGCAGTACGTTCCATTTTAAATCGGCCTCCCCATCCACCGTACGCAAGGCTATCCGGAACATTCAATCCATTCGCATATACATATAAAAAAGAAGGAGAATCACCTTCCGAGGCCCATATCCTGTCTGGATAACAACCTCCTAACGGTTTTCTTGACTGAACATTATCTTTAATCCATTCATCACCAGGTCCCCATCCATAAATTTCCGTATTTCTTATATAAAAGATTTCCGGAAAAGATTTAGCAATCCAAGCTCCAGCATCATCTTGCCCTAACACATCATAAATTCGAATTTTAGCTACAAATTTTTGGAATTCTTCTGGACTTCTGGTAGAATGGACTTTCCAAATAGCTTGTGCTATCGTATTCATTCCACTCCATGCAGCAAGCCAGACAGGACGAGCGTCTTCTTCCTTATCTACCGCCGCAATAATTAATTCAGAACCCGGAGAGTCCTTACCTACCCCAACTCCTGACATATTCGATTTTTCTTGCCCCCTTTTTACAATACTCTTCAAATAATCAGGTGATGGAAAATCGTTTGCATGTTTCTTTAAAAAAGGATAAGCATCTGCATAACAATCAATGACTTCTGTTATATCTGAAGTTCTATCCGGGTCATCTACCCAAGCATTTGAGCTAATGATTCCCTCTATATCCATTCTATCTGCACATACCAAAAGGTGTATCAATGATTGCTTGTCATCCGGATCAGCTCCACCTAAATCTGTAGTTACAATCAATCTTTGTTTTCCTAAATCATTTCGTGCAAACAGAAATCCACAAAAACCCAAAAACAAAGTCAAAATAATATATCTCATATCAAAAACTGTTTTATTGTCAATAGTCATCAAACTAATTGCTCATCATAAATAAAATATCCACTTTACCTCGTTCTTCTACATGGAGACTCATTCATATATAAATAAGACTTTTTATATCCCCCATAATCAACCACAATCTTTTCCAAAACTACTGCAGGATCTAAAGGCGAAAAATCAATTATATAACTACCGTCCTGACTTACAGGCAAATCAAGACGCACCTGTTTTTCAACTACACGCCTTGCTACCGTAGGATAAAATGTAGTATAGATATTCTCAGGATGTTCATTCAAATCATGATTATAATTCACCGTCACTTTATTACCATTTCTAAAACCTATAGCATATCTATGACCGTCTGTGTTATGAAAAGCAAGAGTGGATTTTACAACCACAATGACATTCACAGTCTTACACTTCTTTATCTCCTCTGGTAAAACCATCTTATAAGAAACCGTAGTACCCTCCACAGACTTTGTATAAGGCATTAATGTGATTCCTCCCAATGTTCTTCCCATATCGGGAATCACCTGCCATTTGAGGCTCTCAGGAGACTTGGTTTCAAAGAAATGCTCAGCTTCCATAGCCACATATCCGCCAGTCCCTTCAAAGATGTATCCCCCTACATTTTCCTCTGATAATCTGAATACTTCCGGTTGTTTGTCAACTGAAAAGTCATCATTCCATGAAGTATAACCTATATGCTTTTGAGTCATCATCCCCTTCCATTTTCCATTGCTCATAATGTTATTATAGTCTTCACCCAATGCTTTATCACGAGCAAAGCAAGCTTCTACCTTGTCAGCCCAATCATTAGCTTCCGGATTTCCTTCTTCATAAAGTTTATGGTTCATGGCCTGAGCATAATACATCTCATAAAGATTAGACATTGCCTGAACAGGAAATAACAGCAATTGCTTATAAGCATCCTTATATTCAGGAGCAAGTGATAAATATTGACGTAATGCTTCAGCTTCTAAACGTACATAATCATCTGCTACTTGCTTCCATTCCCCTGTTTCAAGATTATAAGTGTCACAATCCAGCATTTCCGCCGTTACACGACCATTATACTTGGTATACAAATTAAGAATCCGAGCTGCTTCCTCAGCCTGCCCTTTACCAAATATTTGTTCACAGAAGCAATAAGGATGTTGCATAAAATTATCAACAGAATAATCATTCGGATTCCATGCCATATCTAAAAATAAAGTAAACGCAGCAAGAAAAAGCAAGGTTGATGATAATACAGCAAGAATGCAGTCTATTAAGCAGTTAGGTGTTTAACTCATAATACTGCATAAGCTGAAAAAGGAGGTCCGCCAAAAGCTGCGAAAGACTTCAGTTCCCATATCGTTACTGATATAACAGGAACAAGAAACGGCACAACGGGTTCTATTTCAGTAATTTGCACAGTTTTTCATACCTGAGGACAACTCGCTTGATATTAACTTTGTAACGATCAAAAAAGTATGAAAACGAGTATGAGCAGATCGACCTTCAAAATCCTCTTCTACGTGAAGAAGGGCAGCGAGAGAGCCAACGGCTATCTCCCCCTGATGTGCCGTCTTACGGTGGACGGCGAAATCAAGCAGTTCAGCTGCAAGCTGGACGTGCCCCCGAAACTTTGGGACGTGAAAACGGCACGTGCCACGGGCAAGAGCGCCGAGGCGCAGAAAATTAATGCGGCGGTTGACCGGATACGCGTGGACGTGAACCGCCGTTACCAGGAACTGATGCAGTCCGACGGCTATGTCACCGCCGCCAGGCTGAGGGACGCCTGCCTCGGGCTGGGCGTGAAACGCGAGACGCTGCTGAAGCTCTTCGAGCAGCACAATGAGGAGTTCATCAAGAAAGTGGGACATAGCCGCGTGCAGGGAACATACAACCGCTACCGTACCATATACAGGCACCTTTGCGAGTTCGTCCCGAAAGTGTACCGCCGTGACGACATCCCCCTGAAGGAACTCAACCTGACGTTCATCAACAACTTCGAGTATTTCCTGCGTACGGAGAAGAAATGCCGCACCAATACCGTATGGGGTTACATGATCGGGCTCAAGCACGTCATCTCCATCGCCCGCAACAGCGGTGCGCTTCCCTTCAACCCCTTCGCCGGGTACATCAACTCCCCCGAGAGCGTTGACCGGGGCTACCTGACGGAGCGTGAGATACAGACGCTGATGGAGGCTCCGGTGAAAAGCGGGACCTGCGAACTGGTACGCGACCTCTTCATCTTCTCTGTGTTCACCGGACTGGCATACGCGGACGTGAAGGCACTGACGACCGATCGGCTCCAGACCTTCTTCGACGGCAACCTCTGGATCATCACCCGCCGTCGCAAGACAAACACCGAGTCCAACATCCGCCTGCTGAACGTGCCCAAGCGCATCATAGAGAAGTACAAGGGGCTGTCCAAGGACGACCATGTATTTCCGGTACCGAGCAACGGCAGATGCAACACCATATTGAAGGAACTTGGCAGGCAGTGCGGTTTCAAGATACGGTTGACCTATCATGTGGCCCGGCATACGAACGCCACCACCGTGCTGCTCTCGCACGGTGTGCCCATCGAGACCGTAAGCCGTCTTTTGGGGCATACGGATTTGAAAACCACCCAGATATATGCCCGGATAACCAACCAGAAGATCAGCAGCGACATGGAAATCCTGTCCCATAAGCTGGAAAAGATGGAGAAGGAAATATGCGATGCCATCTGAGGAAATGGTATTTACGAAAGGAACGATTTTTCCCCTTCCTCATCAAAGTTCGTCCGTCCCTGCGGGACTCCGCGTTTTCCCTCCGGTTTCCGGCAGAAAATTTCCGCATGGTGAAATTTTCTACCGGAAAAACGCTCCGAAAGCGCAGGGATGGACGTAAGAGGGATTCAGAAGGCGAAAACTGCGACCGACGTAGTGCATGTGCGACAAGGAAAAGAACTGTCCGGGAGCCCCTTTTCATGCCGTACCCCGGCATGAGACCGCTTTCCTCTCCGGCTGTGGTGAAGGCTCTCCTGCTCCCTCTGCATTGCATATGCGGGTTGTTCCGCCCATATCCACGTCAGACGGTATTGCCTGCCCTTTCCTTGGTAGAAACGGCTTGTCGCAACGGGCGGCGTGACACAAACTTTTCCGGATATGGAGGAACATTCCGGAAAATACACCGTACATTTGCACATCGAACCAATAATAACCGAATAACCGTTAAAAGAACATGGCTAAAATTAAAGTCCAAAATACAGAAGTGACAATCATCACGTACAATGACAAGGATTATATCTCCCTGACCGACATGGTCCGCAATATGGAAAACGGTCCCGCCCTTATTGAAAAGTGGCTGCGTAACAAGAATACCGTCGAGTTTCTGGGCATATGGGAGGAGATGTACAATCCGGATTTTAATTCCCCCGAATTCGAGGGAATTAAAAACGAGGCCGGGCTGAACCGTTTCGTCCTTTCCGTCAAACAATGGGTGGAAAAGACCAACTCCAAAGGTATCATCGCCAAGGCCGGACGCTATGGAGGGACTTACGCGCACAAGGATATCGCGTTCGAGTTTGCCACGTGGGTATCCCCTCAATTCAAGCTGTACCTGCTGAAAGAGTTCCAGCGGTTGAAAGAGGAGGAACAGGCCCAGCTCGGCTGGAGTGCGAAACGGGAACTGTCAAAGATCAACTACCGCATACATACCGATGCCATCAGGCAGAACCTGATACCGGTGGAAGTCACCCCCGCACAGGCCGGCGTCATCTATGCGGAAGAGGCGGACGTGCTCAACGTGGCCATGTTCGGGATGACCGCCAGGATGTGGCGTGAGCAGAATCCCGGTCTGAAGGGCAATATCCGTGACTATGCCTCCATCAATGAACTGATCTGCCTCTCCAATATGGAAAACCTGAATGCCGTATTCATAGACCAGGGCATACCGCAGGGCGAACGGCTCGTGAGACTGAACCGGATAGCCATCCAGCAGATGCGTGTGCTGGAAGATGATGGCGGACGAAAACTGCTTGAATGAGAATTCCTGCAGGCAACGCATCGGCATGTCCGTAAACGGGGCAAGGAGGTGAAATGCCGCCTGATCCACATTCATGCATGGGATACTGAAGCTACGGAACGGCTTACGGCCTGATATCAAGTGCCATAACCGTTCCGTGGCAGGGTATTGTTCGGAACACATTCCCGAATGAGGTCTTCCATGATTTTAAAAGACTCCGTATTTCGAAAGGAACAAC